>Ga0180007_10004243_pt1 | contig 15285 bp, 15 predicted proteins | sample MM_PC_MetaG_FD_121122 | JGI IMG/M metagenome (GOLD analysis project Ga0180007, IMG submission 121122) | Groundwater microbial communities from the Aspo Hard Rock Laboratory (HRL) deep subsurface site, Sweden - MM_PC_MetaG | ecosystem: Environmental > Aquatic > Deep subsurface > Groundwater... | reverse complement strand
GATGGCTCCGGAAGTGGGCATCATCCGCACGTATGTCGATTGGATCCTCGAATTGCCCTGGCTCGACGCCTCCGAAGACAACCTGGATGTCCGCCACGCCGCCCGGGTCCTCGAACGCGACCACTATGGGTTGAAGAAAGCCAAGGAACGCATCCTGGAATACATTGCCGTGCGCAGCCTCAAACCCAAAAAAGAGCGCCAGCCGATCCTGTGCTTCGTTGGCCCGCCCGGGACAGGCAAGACCTCGCTGGGACGCTCGATCGCCAACGCTTTGGGCCGCAAGTTTGTGCGTGTCTCGCTTGGCGGGGTGCGCGATGAGGCCGAGATCCGCGGCCACCGGCGGACCTACATCGGGGCGCTGCCCGGGCGCATCATCCAGACGATGAAACGGGCCGGTTCCATCAACCCGCTCTTCATGCTCGATGAGATCGACAAACTGGGTACAGATTTCCGCGGCGACCCATCCTCGGCCATGCTCGAGGTGCTCGACCCGGAACAGAACCACGCTTTCTCGGACCATTACCTGGAACTGGATTTCGACCTTTCTAAGGCGATGTTCATCACCACGGCGAACATGCTGGGCACCATCCCGCCAGCCCTGCTGGACCGGCTGGAGGTCATCGAGTTCCCGGGGTACATCGAAGAAGAGAAGCTGATCATCGCCAACCGTTTCCTGATCCCGCGCCAGATCGAAGAGAACGGGATCGATGCGCTCAACCTGCTCTTTTCCCCCCAGGCATTGCAGCGCGTCATCCGGGAGTACACCTATGAGGCCGGCGTGCGCAATCTGGAACGGGAGATCGGGCGCATCTGTCGCAAGGTGGCTCGCTGGAAGGCCGAGGGCAAACGTTACCCGACCGTCATCACTCCGGCGGTCGTGGGCAAGTTTCTCGGTCCGCAGCAGTTCTTCCAGACCGAAGCCGAGCTCCACGACGAGGTCGGTGTGGCCACCAGCCTGGCCTGGACCGAGAATGGCGGCGAGATCATGCCTGTGGAGGTGGCCGTTATGGATGGGAAGGGCAACCTGCAAATGACCGGCCAGATCGGGGAGATCATGCAGGAATCCGGCCAGGCTGCCCTGACGTATATCAAAGCGCGCGCCGATCTCTTTGGCATCGACTTCGATGTCTTCGAGCGGATGGACATCCATGTCCACATGCCGGAGGGTGCCATCCCAAAGGATGGGCCTTCGGCCGGGATCACCCTGGCGACGGCGATGCTCTCTGCCCTGACCGGCCGCCCGGTCCGCCGCGAGGTTGGGATGACCGGTGAGATCACCCTGCGCGGGCGCGTCCTGCCGATAGGTGGAGTGCGCGAGAAGGTCCTGGCTGCCCACCGGGCTGGCTTGAAAATGGTCATGATCCCCGAGAAGAACATGAAGGACATGGTCGACGTGCCCAAGAAGGTCCGCACCGATTTGAAGATCATTCCTGTCGTCCATATGGACCAGGTCGTGGAGGTCGCCATCGCTCCAGAGCCAGTGCTGGAACCGCCGCGGCCGCGGCGCAGACCAGAGGAACAACCCAGCGAAGCTGAGTGAGTGAGATTCGCCTGGATGAGGCAGCGACGAGAGCCTGGTCCGGGTTGGTGGATGATTGGAGGGTTTGCCATGACGAGATCCCTTAAAGGACAAGTCGTGCTCATCACGGGGGCTTCTTCGGGTTTCGGCGCCGATGCCGCCCGCCTGTTTGCCAAAGAAGGCTGTTCGGTGGTCCTGGCAGCCCGGCGCATGGACCGGTTGCAGGCCCTGGCGGAGGAGATCCAGGCAGCCGGGGGCGAGGCCCTGGCGGTTCCGGTGGACGTCAACCAGCAAGCTGAGATCGAGGTGATGGTCAAGACCGTGCTGGATGTCTACGAGCGGATCGACATCCTGTTCAATAATGCTGGCTTCGGCCGGCTGGACTGGCTGGAGAACCTCACCCCCGACAGGGATATCGAGACCCAGCTGGATGTCAACCTGCATGGCGTGATCCAGGTGACGCGGGCGGTCCTGCCGCACATGTATGACCGCCGGTCCGGGCACGTCATCAACATGGCTTCGGTGGCCGGCCTGATTGCCGCGCCGCTCTACAGCATCTATTCCGCCAGCAAGTACGGGGTGCGCGGCTTCACCGATGCGCTTCGCCGGGAGGCGGCGCCATTGGGGGTGCGGGTCTCGGGTGTCTACCCAGGGCCGGCAGCGACCGAGTTCAGCCAGCATACAGGCGATAATACCGCCAAACGCACACTGAAACTGCCCAGGGCGTTCTCGATGACCGCGGGATATGTCGCCGGCAGGGTCGTCGCGCTGGCGAAACGACCCCGGCGGATGATCATCCTGCCCTGGTACTACCGCCTGGTGATCGGTTTTGATACTCTCTTCCCCGGCCTGGTGGACTGGTTTCTGAAGGTAACTTTTGTGAAGCGCTTCCACCATCTAAAAAACGAAGACCAGTAAACTGGCTACTGGACTGCTTCGGGAAATGTGTGTGAAAAGGAACCTCAATGACACCTTCCCGCCTGACGAAACTATACACTGCTCTGCGGACCTCCGGCATGGATGCCCTGGCCCTGAACCCGGGTCCCAGCCTGGTCTATCTGACCGACCTGCACTTCCATCTCAGCGAACGGCCGGTAGTCGTTCTCTTCACCCCGGATGCGGATCCGGCCATTGTGCTGCCCGAGCTGGAAATGCTCAAGCTGGCAGACCAACCGATGAGGGCATTCCCGTACCCTGAGAACCCACTGGAATGGGAACCTGTCTTCCGCGCCGCGCTGAACTCGCTGGGCTTGGATGGCCAGCGGATCGGAGTCGAGCCGCGGGCCATGCGCCTGCTGGAGTTCCGTCACATCCAGTCCGGCGTGCCGGGAGCGGACTTTCCGGATGCCTCGGGGGTCGTCAGCAGCCTGCGGGTCCGTAAAGATGAAGCGGAGGTCGCCGCGATGCGCGCCGCGGTCCAGGTGGCTCAAGACGCCCTGCAAACGTTCCTCCCCCTGATCAAGGTCGGCGTGACCGAGAAAGAACTGGCCGCCGAACTGGTTGTCCAGTTGCTGCGCAGTGGTTCGCGCCCCGAAATACCCTTCGCCCCGATCGTCTCCGCGGGGCCGAACAGTGCCAACCCGCACGCCTCCCCATCCGACCGGGAGTTGCAACCCGGCGACCTGCTGGTGATCGACTGGGGTGCCTGCGTTGACGGCTACGTCTCCGACCTGACCCGCACCTTCGCTGTCGGTGAAGTGGACGATGAATACGTGCGCATCCACCAAATTGTTCAGGATGCCAATGCGGCCGGTCGGGCCGCGGCGAAACCTGGCACCCCCTGCGCGGGGGTGGACATCGCGGCACGTTCGGTGATCGAGCAGGCCGGCTATGGCCGCTATTTCACCCATCGCACCGGACATGGGCTGGGCATGGAAGGTCATGAAGACCCCTATATCCGCGCCGACAACCCTCAACTGCTCGAGCCGGGGATGGTCTTCACCGTCGAGCCGGGAATCTATCTGCCGGGTCGCAACGGGGTCCGCATCGAGGACGATATCGTGGTCACGGACGAGAGCGCTGAAAGCCTGAGCAATATGGAACGCACATTGCGCGTGGTGGGGTAGAGATGACTATCAGGGTCCTTCCGGCTGGTTTGCGAAGTACCTTCTTGCTCATACCCTGCCTGCTTCTGATTTCCTGTAACCTGGCAACTCCTGCCAACACGCCTGCAGTCCCCACTGCCACAGCCTGGTTGGATGGCTCTCCTCCTTCCGTATTTACTATTACGCCGGATCCATCCCGACCACCAAGCCCAACTCCGCTGCCAACCCAGGTCATTGCCGGTTTGGTTGTCATCACCTACGAACTCAAAGATCCTCCACTCATTGATCCGTTGTATTTCGAGAGCGTGCAGGGGGAAGGTTTCACGAATGGGTCGTTCATTGACCTGGGTGAGCGTTTTGCCGACCGCTCTTTTTTCGAAGACATGCACTTCTCGATCTGGGCTGATGATGCCGGCAGCCGGCTGGTGGCGACCGAGTACTACAACCAGACCGGTACTGGCGGTTGGGTGACCCTGACCCGCGCTGGTGAGGAGATCTACCGCATCGAAACCGGGCAGGGCAGCCCCGTCAACGCTCTGCGAGGATTATGGACCTACCCGGGTCACTGGGCCCTGGAAACGGCATTCATCTCACAGCGGGTTGAAGGTAACGTCGTCTACACGGACGCAATCGGCCAGGTCAGCCTGGACGGCAGCCTGCAGAACGCGCTGTATGGGTATGAAGAAGCCTTCAGTCTCCAGACGATCGACGGGCGGCCATTCTATCTCTTCCAGCGTGGCGGGGTCATCGATGCCTGGTATGATGGCCAGGTCATCCCTCTGGGATATGATGAGGTTCCTCATTATGGATGCTGTAGCGCGGCGGAACGCAACCCACAGGTCTGGCAGGACATGGTAGCTTTCTTCGGAGTGCGTGGCCAGAGATATTATTTTGTCAGAATTGGGATTTCCGATTGACCCGAGGAGTAAGTATGACTGACATCCTGCCAACCTACCTCGACCTGCTCGACTCCCAGCGTGAGACTGCCCTGCGAGCTCTAGAGGGATTCAGCGATACCCAGGTCTGGCAGCGGCCTGCGCCGAAGGAATGGAGCATCGGCGAGATCCTCAACCATAATTATCTATTGATCGCCAGCACCATCCCGTATGTACGCGCAGCCTGGAAAGTGTTCCGCCGCGTTGGCGAGCGCCGCCGGCACAGGCTCTATCCGACCGGTATCCCGGACCTGTACCGGGATGGGAAGTTCCCGATGTGGGTCGGCTTCCTGTGGACCCCGCGTCACAACCCGCGCCGGCCCGTCCCGCTCAGCACAGTTGTTGAGAAATTGCGCGGCCTGCATGCTGAGGTGCGGGATTTCTACACCGGCAAGGATGAGGACATCCTCGGCAACATTTCGCTCTATGACCCGATGTTCGGCAGGCTCAACCTGATCGTTACCCTGCGCCTTGGCCTCTATCACGACCAGCTCTATTACGATGACGTCGTTGCACAGGCGGGGAAGTTCAAAGTATGAGCGAGAGGTTGCGGATCTCGGCCAAGAACCTGGGCGACCTGGCGGTGCCGGGGCATTGCCGCAGGTGTTTTTGGATCAAGATCCATGCCGATAAGATCCCCTACCAGATTTTCCCGGGTATCTTCAGTTCGATCGATTCGTACACCAAAAAAGTCATCCATCACTTCGTCGATACCCAAGACCGGGGTCCGGGTTGGCTGGCCGAGCTTGGGGAGCTGCGCGGGTACATGCCCGGTCCGGCCCTCCACCATTCCCGTTACCAGTGGCTGGACCCGGAGACGGATGTGCTCCTGACCGGTTCGCCGGATGATGTCTTCATCACCACAGCAGACCGGAAGATTATCGTGGACTATAAGACCTCCCGTTACACCAGTTCGCAGCGGGGCATGTGGCCGGTATACCAGGTACAACTGAATGGTTATGCCTTGATCGGCCAGAGCCTGGGCTGGGAGATCGATTCGCTCGCCTTGGTCTACTTCGAACCGGTGACGGACGAAGACTCCGCCGGCCAGGCAGGCAACCACCGCTCGGATGGCTTTGCCCTCGGTTTTTCCGCCCGGATCGTGCCGGTGGAACTGGCCATTGAGACCATCCTGGATCTGTTGAAGGCCGCCCGCGAGATCTACGATCTCGCCAGACCCCCGCAGCAGCGCCCTGGGTGCAAGGATTGCGAGGCCCTGGATGGCTTATTTGGACTTGTTGGCGTGGAGGATTAATCCCGTTCTTCTTGACAGAAAGGAACTAGAATGACTCTTTCATTGATCGTGATTGTCCTCGCGATTGTCTGCCTGGCTGCGGCAGGAGCGGCTATTTTGGTCACGGTTGTTCGCCAGCGCCAGAGGGAGCTGGAAGCGCATGAACGGGCAAGGGATTTCGAACGCCGCCAGGCAAATGGTCTCTGGGCTTCAGCCACCGTCATCAGCGCGCAGGGCTGGCCGTCTGGAGGGCAGATATCCACCCGGGCGACATACGACCTGCAGCTCGAGGTCACCGCGCCGGGCGGGGAGACCTATATCGCCAGGACCTCCTGGCTGGTTGAGCTCGCCTATGTCTCAAATCTCCAGCAAGGGCAGCAGATATCGGTGAAGATCGATCCGCAGGACATAGGGATCATCTATCCCAATGTCGGTTGGGCAAAGTTTATCCCGGGATGATCAACTCGTGAGCTACTGCGCGTATGTTCGTGCCCACCCGGAGGATGGCTTCAACCGGCGCTATCATGATAGCGAGTACGGTTTCCCCCTCGGCACGGAGCATGCCCTCTTCGAACGTTTCGTGCTCGAGATCAACCAAGCCGGACTCTCCTGGATCACCATCCTGAAGAAGGCGGAAAATTTCCGCCGGGCGTACCATCGGTTTGACGTGGACATTGTGGCAGCCTATGACGAGGCTGAAGTCAACCGGTTGCTGACTGACGCCGGGATCATCCGCAACCGTCTCAAGGTCCGGGCAGCGGTCGAGAATGCCCGCCGGATCCAGGGTCTGCGTGCCGGGTTCGGGTCATATAAGGGCTGGCTGGATGCCCATCACCCGCTGGCTTTGGATGCCTGGGTCAACCTGTTCAAAAAGACCTTTGTGTTCACTGGCCGGGAGATCGTGGGTGAGTTCCTGGTCAGCAGCGGTTATCTGCCCGGCGCCCATGACGAAGATTGTCCGGTGTTTGCGCAGGTCGTCTCACTGGCACCCCCTTGGCTGGGTTGATAAACTGCTGTGTTCTGCATAAAGATGTGAACCAAGATTACTGTAATTAAGAGCGTTTTGTTTGTTCAAAGTTCACATATTTATGCAAGCAGGAGTAGTTCCCTGTTCTGCAATATAATGGGTAACATGAACTCCATCATCCCCACTGCCGAACCGTTCTTCTTCCCCGGGCGCAAAGATGCCCCGGGTGTGTTGTTGATCCATGGTTTCACCGGTACGCCCAAGGAGATGCGCTGGATGGGGGAAACCCTCCACCGTGAATATGGCTTTAGCGTCCTTGGGCCGCGTTTGGCGGGCCATGCCACCCGACCTGAGGATATGATCCGCTCGCGTTACACAGACTGGCTTGCCTCTGCTGAAGATGGGTACCGGCTGCTCAGCGGTGTGACCCGAGAGATCACTCTTTGCGGGTTGTCGATGGGTGGCATCATCTCCCTTACCCTGGCGGCGAGCTTGCCTGTGAAGGGGGTAATCGCCATGGCTACTCCCTACGGCCTACCGTCCGACTGGCGGTTGAACCACATTAAACTATTAAGCAAGATCCAGCCCTACATGCCGAAGAACAAGGAAGAACCAGGCTCGGGCTGGTTTGACCAGGAGGCCTGGCGAGACCACGTCGCTTACCCTCAGAACCCTGTCCGGGCGATCAGCGAGCTCAAAGACCTGGCGGCAGTGATGCGCGCCGGGTTGCCGCAGGTCACCGCGCCAGCCTTGCTCGTCTATTCCAGAGATGACATCTACCTGCCGAACGGCAGCCTGGAGAGCATGGAATACATCTACGATCACCTTGGATCGGAGACCAAAGAGAAGCTGGTCATCTCCGGTTCGGGGCACGTCATCCCCCGCGATGCGCAACGCCGGCAGGTATTCAAGGCAGCTGCAGAGTTCATTCTCCGCCTGGGAGCATCACAGTGAAGCCAGGGTTGATCCTGGTGATGGCCTCGCTCTTTACCTGGGGAGCGGGCGAGGGAATGTTCATTTACTTCCAACCGATCTACCTGGAGCAACTGGGGGCCAGCCCGATGTTGATCGGCTCGATCTTCTCTGCATTCGGTTTGATGATGATGGTCACCCACATCCCGGCAGGCTATCTTGCTGACCGGTTTGGGCGTAAACCCCTGATGATCACGGCCTGGATCTGTGGCATGTCCGCGGCCTGGGTGATGGCACTTTCCAAGACTCTCCCGATTTTCGTGGTCGGTTACCTGTTGTATGGCCTGACGGCGTTCGTCTCGTCGCCTCTGTTCAGCTATGTGACAGCAGCCCGCGGCAAACTCTCCGCCGGACGGGCGATGACCCTGGCCTCTGCCATGTTCAACCTGGGCGCGGTGATCGGACCCGTGACCGGCGGCTGGATCGGGGATCACTTCAGCCTGCGAACGATCTACCTGTTCTCAGCCTGTCTCTTCATGGTTTCGGCGCTGATCATTGTTTTTGTCCGCAGGCAGCCTCGCGATGACCCCGAGGGCGAGACAAGCCCTAAGACGCTGCTGTCCAATCCACGTTACCGCGCCTTCATGGGAGTGGCCTTCCTGGCGACGTTTGTGATGTTCCTGCCCCAACCGCTGACCCCTAACTTCCTTCAGAACGAGCGCGGCATCTCTTTGACAGTGATGGGTGTGATCGGCTCAGTGGCCAGCTTTGGCAATGCCGTCCTGAACATTGTCCTGGGGCAGCTTGCTGCCCGAATTGGGTTCCTTCTTGCTCAGGTCTGCGTGGCGGCCTTTGCCATCCTGCTCTGGCATGGGAATGGGCCGGTCATGTATGGGCTGGGGTATTTCCTGCTGGGAGGTTTTCGCGCCGCCCGCATGCTGGCCTTTGCCCAGGTGCGTCCGTTGATTCACCCGGCGCAGATGGGCCTGGCCTACGGAATCACTGAGACGGTCAACTCGCTGGCGGTCATCCTTGCGCCGCTGCTGGCCGGTATTATTTACGAACAGAACCCGGTCTGGATCTACCCGCTCACCCTGGGGTTGATCGCGCTTTCGGTCTTGTTCACCGTCCTCTTTGCCCCGCGTGAGCTGGCTGAATCACGCCAGAAAGCGGACATACCCCTATCAGGATAAGGAATCATGACTCTTGAAATTGTCTCTTTCACCCTCGGCCCGGTGATGACCAATTCCTATCTGGTCGCTGATCAGATGACCGGTGCTGCGCTGGTCATCGACCCGGCCTGGGACGGCCGGACCATCCTGGATGCAGCCACCCAGCGCGGCTGGTCCATCGGCCAGTTGTGGTACACCCACGCCCATTTCGACCACATCGGCGGCGCGGCTGAACTGGCTGCCGGGCTGGCCCAGCCCCCTGAGGTTGTTCTCCATCAACAGGACCACAGCCTCTGGCAGCTCGGGGGCGGGGGGGCGTTCTTCGGCTACAAGATCGACCCTGGCCCTGAACCGTCTGTGCAGATCGAACATGGACAGGTACTTAAGTTGGGAGGTTTATCCTTCGAGGTACGCCATACCCCCGGGCATACCCCGGGACACGTCATCTACTACTGCGCCGCAGGTGGAGTACTCTTCAGTGGCGACCTGATCTTCCAGCAAAGCGTTGGGCGGACGGACTTGCCCGGCGGGAACACGCGCACCTTGCTGGAGAGCATCCGCAACCAGGTCTTCTCCCTGCCGGATGAGACCCGGATCCTATCCGGGCACGGGTACGAGACCACCGTTGGAGAGGAGCGACACGGCAATCCCTTCGTGACCGGGTGGGGGTTATGAAAAGCCATCCCGGGGAGGATGGCTTGAAAACAATCTGAGCTACTTGGCCAATTCGGTCGCCCGGGTCTCGCGGATGACGGTAACGCGGATATGGCCGGGGTACTGCATGGTCTCCTCGATCTTCTTGGCAATGTCACGGGCCAGGCGGGCAGATTCGAGGTCATCGATCTCCTCGGGCTTGACGATGATGCGCACTTCACGCCCGGCCTGGATGGCATATGCCTGGGAAACTCCCTTAAATGACAGTGACACCTCCTCAAGGGCGCGGATGCGTTTGATATACGCCTCCAGGTCCTCCCGGCGTGCACCGGGGCGGGCTCCAGAGATGGCGTCTGCCGCTTCGGCAATGACGGCCTCGATGCTCTCCTGTTCCACCTCGTGATGGTGGGATGCGATGGCGTTGACGACTTCCGAGTTCACCCCATAGCGGCGGGCGAGGTCCGCTCCGAGCATGGCGTGGGTGCCTTCCTGGTTGTGGTCCATGGCTTTGCCCAGGTCGTGCAGGAACCCGCCTTGACGGGAGATTTCAACATTGGCACCCAGTTCGGCTGCCAGGATCCCGGCCAGCTTGGAGACTTCGACAGCATGGGCGAGTTGGTTCTGGCCATAGGATGTGCGGAACTTGAGCCGGCCCATCATGCGCATGATCTCGGGGTGCAACCCGCTGATGCCGGCGTCATAAGCGGCCTGTTCGCCTGCTTCGACGATGATCTTTTCGATGGCTTTCTTCTCGTCTTCTAGGATCTTCTCGATGTGCGCCGGGTGGATGCGCCCATCCAGGATCAGGCGGGATAGTGACCGCCGGGCAATCTCGCGCCGCACCGGGTCAAAGCAGGAGATCATCACTGCCTCGGGGGTATCGTCGACGATCACGTCCACACCGGCGGCTTGCTCAAAGGCGCGGATATTGCGCCCGCTGCGCCCAACAATGCGACCCTTCATTTCCTCATTTGGCAACGGGACAGTGGAAGTCACTACCTCGGCGACATGTTCGGAGGCGACCCGCTGGATCGCGTCAGTGATCAACTTGCGGGCACGTTTTTCGCCCTCTTCGTGTGCCTCAGATTCGATCTGGCGGATGATGCGGGCCATGTCGCCGCGGGCTTCCTTTTCCACTTCCTCCAGCAGTACGGTCCGAGCCTCATCATTAGTCATTTGCGCTACACGCTGGAGTTCCTCGAGCTTCTGCTGGTGCAGTTTTTCCACATCGTTGTGCCGCTTGTCTACTGCGCTCTGACGTTTGTTGACCGCCTGATCACGTTGCTCGAGACGCTCCATGCGGCCATCAAGCTCGTTGCGCCGTTTTCCAAGACGTTCCTCCTCACGGTTAAGTTCGGAGCGCAGGCGGTTCATATCCGCTTCCGCCAACTGGGCGGCCTTGAGGGCATTGTCGCGGGCCTGGATTTCGATGGCCTGGCCTTTGTCTTTGGCCTCCTGGAGGATCTTATCGGCTTTCTCGTGGACTTTCTTCCGGGCGCGTTCATACTGGTAGCGGGCGATGAAGTATCCGATTCCAAGCCCAAGAAACGCAGTCAATGATGCGATGAGTATACTAGTCGTTGGGTCCATGATTATTCCTCGTCTTCAAAGGATGTCCCCATGTCCGCCATCTGGCTCATCCCTTGCCAGATTTCAGAGACAACCGGGGCGATCGTGGCGTAGGAAAAGCCACGCCGGGCCAGGAATCCGCTCAATTTCTTGCGGAACTCAGCCCATTCCAGACCTTCGAGCCGTCGGGCGTATTTCCCCGCAGCCTTGCGGGCCAGGTCTTCTTCGTCCACCTGTTCGTCCAGAACAGATTGGATGACTTCGTCGTCTAGTCCTTTCCTGCGCAGTTCCATTCTCAGAAAGGCACGGCTGCGCGGCCGGAACTCGTTGCGGTTCTCGACCCAGGCCTGACCAAAAGCAACGTCATTCAGGATGCCAGCCTTGTCCAGCCGGAGAATGGTTGCCTCGACCAGTGCTTCGGGGATGCCGCGTTTTGTCAGGTTTTGGCGAACTTCGGCGGTCGAGCGGGGGCGGAAGCTCAGGTAGTGCAACGCTTTCTGGTAAGCGGTCTCGCCCTCGTCGTCGCGGCGCAGAGAAACTATCTTCTCATCGCTCAGTTCCTGACCTACCCGCAACCAGACAGCCATGATTTGGGCAAGTGGGAAGGCGAATTCCCCATCCAAGTAGATGTTCAGTCTACGGGGGTTCTTCCGCTGGGGTTCGATGGCCGTGATTGTTCGGGTCATTTTTTAAAGGCACACAGCCGCAGTTCACCTGACGGTGCCACGGCTGTCGTTATAAGCTCTTGGATATGCTATTTTGACCTGTAACCCGCTTCAAGCTGGTTACAGGTGCTATGCCCATCAAAACAGGGTAACTGTCCGTAAATGATGTGGGCTGTGAGGTTGTCTGCCGATCTGCGCGCGATTCGAATTCGTTACGCTTACTCAAGACTCAAGCAGTGGGACAACTCCCCATCCCGGGTTTGCCCAAACAAAGGGGCAGAATTTCCAAGAGACTAATGTACAAGCCATGGCCGCCGCAACAGTGAAGGATGATGGTGACGGCGAAATGATCTAGACGGGATGATTATACTAGAAAATACACACAGCGTGTGCACTCTATCCTATTTTGCATGGTCGGTTGTCAACCAGAAGAAATGCCTACCTGGTGGTATAAATATGACAAAAGAGACTATGGTCATTCGGGCTCTTGTGCCATAATTACCCCGTTCTCCGATTCAACTCATACTTTGGAGGTCATATGCCTAGTATTACGAATGAAGAAGCCCTGGAATACCATCGCCTGAAAGGCAAACCAGGAAAAGTGGCCATTGTGCCCACAAAACCGATGGACACCCAGCGGGATCTCAGCCTGGCCTACTCACCCGGTGTGGCTGTTCCGGTCCTTGAGATTGAAAAAGACCCTGAACTGGCCTACGAGTACACCTCCAAGGGAAACCTTGTCGCGGTGGTATCCAATGGTACCGCCATCCTCGGTCTGGGTAACCGTGGTGCGCTGGCATCCAAACCGGTCATGGAAGGCAAGGGGGTGTTGTTCAAGAAGTTCGCAGACGTGGATGTATTCGATATCGAAGTGGACAGCCTGGACCCGGATGAGATCATCCAGGTTGTCCGCGCGATTTCCCCGACCTTTGGCGGAATCAACCTGGAAGATATCAAGGCCCCGGAATGTTTCTATATCGAGGAGCAATTGAAAGAGATGCTCGATATCCCGGTCTTCCACGATGACCAGCACGGCACGGCGATCATCTCGTCGGCTGCATTGGCCAGCTCTCTCGAAGTTGTCGGCAAAAGGCACGATGAAATTCGCATGGTCATCTCTGGAGCGGGTGCCTCGGCAATCTCCTGCGCCAACCTGGCCATTCGCTGGGGGGTCAAGAAAGAGAATATCATGATGCTCGACAGCCGTGGTGTGCTCTACAAAGGCCGCACGGAAGGGATGAATAAATATAAAGATGGCTTCGTGGTGGAGACCGACGCCCGCACGCTCGCGGATGCGGTCCGCGGCTGCGATGTATTCTACGGTCTTTCGGTTGCAAATGTCCTGACGCAGGAGATGGTCAAGTCTATGGCGGAACGCCCGATCATCTTCGCCATGGCCAACCCGGACCCGGAGATCAAATACGAACTGGCGAAGGAAGCCCGCCCGGAGGCGATTGTGGCCACGGGCCGCTCAGACTACCCGAACCAGGTCAACAACGTCCTGGGGTTCCCCTTCATCTTCCGCGGCGCGCTGGATGTGCGGGCGCGGGCGATCAATGATGAGATGAAATATGCCGCATCGATAGCGCTGTACAACCTGACCAAGGAGGATGTCCCCGATTCAGTGCTGCGTGCCTATGACGTGGAAAGCATGAAATTTGGACCGGAGTACATCATTCCCAAACCACTCGATCCCCGGGTCATGTTGTGGGAATCGTCTGCAGTTGCCCAGGCCGCCATGGAGACCGGCGTTGCCCGCAAGAAGATAGACATCGATGAATACCGCGAGCAGTTGGCCTACCGGCTTGGCAAGGGCGCCCGGGTGCGCTATTTCATCCAGAACAAGGCCAAATCAGCAAAACCGAAGAAACGGATTGTCTTTGCCGAGGGGGAGGAACTCAAGATCATCCGGGCGGCTTATCAGATCAGCGAGGAGGGCATCGGCGTGCCCATTCTCATCGGCCGTCCGGAGGTCATCCAGAAGAACATCACCGAGCTTGGGCTTGCCTGTTGCCCGGAGATGGTCGACCCCGCAAACTTCGACCGACTGGATGCCTATGCACAGGCTTATCATGACTTGCGTTCCCGCAAGGGTATAACCTACCAGCAAGCGCGCAAGCGCGTCCGTGAGCCGAACGTGCTCGGTCCGATGATGGTCAAGCTGGGTGATGCGGATGCGTTCGTCTCCGGTCTGACGTATGATTACCCGGAGGTCATCCGCCCGGCGTTGCAGATCCATCACACTGCCCCGGATGCGAAGTTGGTGACAGGTGTCTATATCATGATCGTTGATGACCGCGTTTACCTGTTTACGGATGCCACGGTCAATATCGATCCCAGCGCTGAGGACCTGGCCGAGATTGCCTGCCGGGCAGCGGAATTTGCCAAGCGCCTCGAGCTTGAGCCGCGAGTGGCATTCCTGTCCTTCTCCAACTTTGGCTCAACGCCCCACCCGCTTGCCGATAAGGTTCGCAGAGCGGTACAATTGGTCAAAGCCCGCTGCCCGGATTTTGCAGTGGACGGAGAGATGCAGGCTGATACTGCCGTAGTCTCGGAGATCGTCGAGAAGCGTTACCCCTTCAGTTCGGTCACGGATGCCAACGTGCTGGTATTCCCGTCGCTGGAGTCGGCCAACATCGCTTATAAATTGCTTGCCCGTCTGGGGAATGCCAAGGCGGTTGGCCCGATCCTGCTAGGGACCGGCGCGCCGATTCATGTCTTGCAGACTGGCGACGAAGTGGATGCGATCGTCCAGGTGGCGGCAGTCGCAGCCATGGACGCGACCTACCGGAAATAACGCCAAATACACAGGTTTTACTGTGGGGCCGGGGATAGGTAATCGTCCCCGGTCCCTTTTATGTTAAAATATAGTCATGGCCGATTTGCGTGAGTTTGAATCCTATTCTGTGCGCGTCCATCGCAGGCAGTTCATCTGGCAGATCCTGGTGCCGTTCCTGCTGGTTACAGTGCTGGTCGTCGTTGGCGCTGTGCTGATCGCTCTCGGCGGACCGGTACTGACCGACCCGTGGCGGGATGTATCTATCATCTGGCTTGTTTTCCCGATGTTGTTCCTGGCATTGGTCCTGTTGATCGTCCTCGGAGTGCTGGTCTATGCCCTCTCACGGATAAAGAAGGCCACCCCGAGAGTCACTGCCAAGGTACAGCATTTCTTTATGCGGGTCAACGCAGGGTCACGAACGGTGGCAGATAAGACCGTTCAACCAGTGCTCTGGTCCAAACAGGCCAGCGCTGTGGTCGGACGGTTCTTTGCTTACATTAATCCAAAAAACAGGCAGGTGAGATAATGGAAGAATATGATCTGGCTGAACATGAGGCCTCATCTTGGAAAGTAAAAACCCTGGTCGTCGGCGCGGTCATTGGTGCGCTGACCGGCCTTGGCGCGGCTTATCTGCTCACCAGGCGCGCCGAGCAGAAGGGCGAGCCCCTGGCCATCAACAGTGGTCAGGGCTTGAAACTGGGCATGCTGGTCGCCGGGTTGTTACGGCAGATCCTGTCATTGGGTGAAGAGTAAACCAACGCCTCAAGGCGGGTCTACAGCCCGCCAATATTTTTCGAAGGTTACCCATCATTTCTTCGAAACCGGTCTGCGCTG
>Ga0180007_10004242_pt1 | contig 15287 bp, 19 predicted proteins | sample MM_PC_MetaG_FD_121122 | JGI IMG/M metagenome (GOLD analysis project Ga0180007, IMG submission 121122) | Groundwater microbial communities from the Aspo Hard Rock Laboratory (HRL) deep subsurface site, Sweden - MM_PC_MetaG | ecosystem: Environmental > Aquatic > Deep subsurface > Groundwater... | reverse complement strand
TTGTATTCAACTGTATTTATCTTCATATCAAGAGCCTTGGCAATATCCTCTTCCGATTTTTCAGAATTATAAGTTAGATAGTCAATAATTTTTTTGCATGTTGGATTGCCCATTGCTTCTGCTATTTTTTTAGCACGTTTATCGTCCATATTCATCATAATGAACTTGTCATCTTTTCCATCCATGGTTTATTGAAGAAAAAGTTATTTATAAATGAAGCGAAGGGTTCGAATTGGATTGAAGTTATCGGGGATCTTTAATTCCAAATCTTTGCGCAGTATCATTTCTTACATCTTCAGAAACTTCTGTTGTAGCCTGTCTATAAAGACTGCTTATTTTGTGTTCCCAGTTCCCTAGCCTATAAAGGAGAACCTCAAATATGTCTCTATTACCTATTAAAACTATTGGGTTTTGTGGGTTTGGGGGAGTGTTTACTCTTTCTTTTGTATGGAACACCTCTCCATCTTCATAAGAGATTTTTATTTCCCTATCCCCCATTGCATAAACCCGATAGTGAACATTAACAGAATCTTGATTAAAAGAATGTTCTGCACTTGCCCATTCCGAAGAAGTACTTCCCCCTTCTCCAAATTTCTCTGCTAAATGCATTGCTTTTGGAATTAATTCATTTTCAGAAAGTTTTTTAGATAATCCATCTACCCTTCTTCTCAATTCTAATTCATTCATTGTAAATGAGAGGAATATTAATTTATAAGGATTATTGTCCTAGGACTTATCATTTATAAAATGAGATATTCTTTTAAAGGATAATGGGATAATGTTGTAATGACCGAATCAACCCTTTTTGATATTAACAAACTAACATCATCTCAAATTGCTGGAATATGTGACCATACTTTTCTAGATAGGACTGAAGCCTTTAAAGTAAGAGCAAAGCAAGAAGAAAATCCCATTGATTCGAGACAAAGAGCTTTTTTTAGTTTTTTAGAAAATACTCCCACAATAGGAGCCAGAGTTCCTTACGCTGTTTGTGTCAGACCAGAAGATGTTAGAATTGCTAAAAACTACTTTGCCCATCGTGGAGGAAAGGTAAAAGTTGCCTCTGTTGTTGGTTTTCCTGATGGAGCTAATTATAGTACTGAAGCAAAGGTTTCTGAAACAAGATTAGCCCTTTTGCATGGCGCAAGAGAGATAGATATGGTTCTTAATTATAAATTGCTTAGAGAAAAAACCTATTGCGAACATGTTTTGAGAGAGGTAATGACCGTTACACAAACCGCCCACTCTAAAGGTGCGCTTGTAAAAGTAATACTTGAGATATCTGAACTTGATAACGACCAGATTATAAGGGCTTGTGATATTGCAAATCGGGCCCAGGCAGACTTTGTTAAAACCTCCACCGGATTTAGTTCTGGCGGGGCTACATTAGAAGCATTAGAAATAATGAGGGCTGTTTTTAGGGGTGGGATAAAAATATCGGGGGGAGTCACTCCCGATAATGTAAGAGGGTTATTATATGCAGCATCAGGCAGAAATGATGCAATGATTGATTTAGACCCTATGATGATAAGAATAGGGGAGAGTTCTCTTTTAGATAAACTTTAAAACTAATTTCACTCTTTTTCTTTAATGAAAAAAGTACTTGTCGCAATGTCTGGTGGAGTTGACTCTAGTGTAGCGGCTCTTATTATGAAAAAGGCTGGTTATGAAGTTATTGGTGCATTTATGAAGAATTGGAGCGATACAAAGAACGACATGGGAGAGTGCACCTGGAGGGGGGAGAGAAGAGTAGCAATAAAAATAGCTGCAATGCTTGGAATTCCTTTAGTCACCCTTGATTTTGAAAAAGAGTATAAATCGCAAGTTGTTTCTGAAATGTTTAAATTGTATAGTAAAGGAATAACTCCAAACCCAGATATTGATTGCAATGATAAAATAAAATTTCCTTTATTACTGAAAGCTGCCGAAAAACTAAAATGTGATTATTTGGTTACAGGACACTATGTTAGGAATAAAAATGGGAAGTTGTACAGGGGAAAAGACGAAACCAAAGACCAGTCTTACTTTCTTTATAGGATAAAACAAAAAGAGTTAGAAAAAACCATTTTCCCCATAGGAGACTATACAAAGATACAGATAAGAGATATGGCAAAAAAGAATAATTTTCCTAACTACGATAAAAAGGGTACTGTGGGTATTTGTTTTATAGGGAAATTAAATTTAAAGAAATTTTTACAAAAGAAGATAAAGGCGAAGAAAGGAAAGATACTGGATCCTAAAGGGAACCGGATTGGAGAGCATGACGGGATATATTATTACACAATAGGGCAGAGAATAGGTCCACGTTACGGAATAGAAATTATAAAAAAGAATGAGAAGAGGCAGAGCAAGTGGTATGTTGCAAGAAAAGACGCAAAGAAAAACATAATCGTTGCTGCACCAGAAGGACATAAACTTAATTTTAGAAAACAGCTTTATTTAACTAACTTACACTGGATAGGTAAAAAACCAAAAGATAATTCAAAAATTCATGCAAGAATACGTCATGTTGGAGAACTTCTCCCTTGTAAAATAAACTTTGGTTTAAAAACAAAAATAACACTTGGTAAGGGAATAACAGGAGTATCAGAAGGTCAGGCGTGTGTACTATACTCTGGAAAAGAGTGTATTGGTGGGGGGGTTATTGGTTTTTAAGTTAATTCATCAAGCCAACAAGCATTTTTTTTAAGTTTTGTCCTAAAGAATTTTCCTTTATTATTTAGGTTTTTAGCCTCGTTGTATTTAAAATAAATATATTTATTCAGTATTCCTAAAATCTCCACTTTTCCTGTTTTATGAGACATACAATACTTAAATCTTTTAGAGTGACCATCAAGATGTTTTTTTGCTTCTTCCACTATTCTTAATCCCTTTTGTAATGGAACTTGAAAGTGTTTCTTAACTCTCTTAACAGGCCTACACTGAAAGACATAATAAGGATTCACACCTATTGATACTAAGTTCTTCATAAGTTTTGCAAGAGTTTCGGAAGCATCATTAACTCCCCTTAATAAGACTGTCTGGTTATTGATAATTATTCCCGCTTCTTTTAAACATTGAATTGCTCTCTTAGATTCTTTGGTTATTTCTCTTGGATGATTAAAATGGGTTACAATATAAATTTGTCTTACGTTTTTAGAATAATCATGGAGAAAATGTAATAATTTTTTATCCTCATAAATTCTCCTTGGAAGCACAACAGGAACCCTTGAACCAAACCTAATATATTTTAAATGTCCAATTGGTGTAAGTTTATTTAAAAAGTTTTTAATAATTTCTGTTTTTAAAACCAGAGGATCGCCGCCAGTAATCAAAACATTATCTATCTCTTTGTGTTTTTTTATATAATTTATCGCAAGATCAAATCTACTTAATATTTCATTGGAAGGCAAGCCAATAAACCTTTTTCTAAAACAATGCCTACAATATGCAGCACACCTATTTGTGGCAAGAATAAGTGCCGTCTCTGGATATTTGTGTTGGAGCCCCGTGGTTTTAGTGTTCTCTGCTTCACCACTTACATCATAAGATCCAGAAAGATCAAATTCATCAACATTGGGCACAACCATCTGCCTTAGGGGGTCTTTTGAATCTTTGGGATTTATTAAAGACATGTAATACTTGGTTATCCTTATTGGATGAATCTTCTCAATTTCCTTCAGTGTTTTTTCTTCTCTAGGATTAAGCTTAATGTATTTTTTAAGATCTTCGATCGAATTTATAAAAGATTTTGGATCTATTTGATGAACCATAAAAATCTAAAAAACCAGTGGTTTAAAAGTGTTTTGTTTAACAAGTAGAATTAAAATAAAAAAGTGGCTTTTTTAGAAGATAATCTTACTTCTTAAATAATTTTTTATCCTTCATAACTAATTCCATGTGGGGATAGGCTATCTCTACATTTTTGTCTTTTTTAACCAAATCATAGACTTCTTTTGTAACGTCGCTAGAGACCCTATAAATATCTGTTACTGGTGCATAGAATAAAATTTTAACCTTTACGCTACTTGATTCCATTTTAAACCTGTAAACAGGTTTCAATTTTTCCCTTGTTGCAAACTTCTCTATGTGTTTTTTGCCGCCTCTTTTGTTATTTCTAGAGCACGATCTAAATCACTTTCATAAGTAACATCAAAGTTAACTTCCTCTAAAACATAATCGTTTGTTAATGTAATAATCTAAACATGTTCTAAATTAAAAAATTTCTTCTTATGGTTAATATATTTTAATAAATCAAATAACCCAATTAGACATATCCCTGGAATTAGTGCGTAAGCCCACCCAACTAAAGGAATTGCAACTGTTCCAAAAACGCCATTTAATGGGGTATATACAATGATAATTGCTGCAATAAAGGAGATAACAGAAGCTAATACTAGATACTTATTTACAAATAAAGATCTATTTAAAACACCTTTTCTAAATGATCTAAAGTTAAATGCTGAAGCTATTTCTAAAATAATTAATGAGACTAATGCAGTAGTCCTCGCATATTCAAAATCATTATTAAAAATATTAAAGCTTACATAAATAGTAACTAGAGTTAAAATTGCTAGTATCATCCCAGTAAAAATTAACAAAAGGATTAACTTTTTATCCAATATTTCTGCTTTTTTCATTGGTTTATCATCCATTACATCAGTAGAAGAAGGATTGAATCCTAAAGTTATTGCTGGTAGATTGTCAGTAACCAGGTTCATGAATAAAATCTGTAAAGCTAATAAAATAGGTATTTGCCATCCAAAAATTGGTGCAAGTAATACCCCCATAAAGAGGATTGTTAATTCAGCAAAATTGCAGGATAGTTGATAAGTTACAAATTTTTTTATATTTCTAAAGATAGTTCTACCCTCTTTAATGGCACTAACTATAGTTACAAAATTATCATCTTTTAATGTCAAATCGGAAACCTCTCTTGTTACATCTGTTCCATTTTTTCCCATTGCTATTCCAATGTGGGCTTCCTTTAATGCTGGAGCATCATTAACTCCATCCCCGGTCATAGTAACAACCTCTCCAATATTCTTTAAAGCCTTAACAATCCTTAATTTATGTTCTGGTCTTACACGTGCAAAAATAGTTATTAATTTAATTTTAGATTCCAATTCAGAATCACTTATCTTATCTAACTCATAACCCTCAATTACTTGTCCTTCAAGATCTATTTGCTTTGCTATTGCTATGGCAGTTTCTTTGTTATCTCCGGTAATCATCTTTACACTTATTCCTGCATTGATACATGTCTTTATAGACTCCTTAACTTCTTCTCTAGGGGGATCTTCCATTCCAACTAATCCTAAAAATACTAACTCTTCTTCCAATTTATTCTTATTTGAAGGAGTTGATTTTTTATAAGCGATCGAGAGCGTTCTCATTGTACCTTTAGTCATTTCTTTATTTATCCCTAAAATCCTCTTTTTATCTCTAGACGTTAATGTAAAAATTCCGTCTTTTCTTTGCACAGATTTACATTTATCAAGTAATATTTCAGGAGCCCCTTTAACAAAAACATAATTTTTTGATTCAAATTTTCCAAAAACAGACATCATCTTTCTATCCGAACTAAATGGAATCTCCTCTAATCTTTCAAACTTTAAATCGTCTTTTAATATCCCTGCTTTAGCAGACATTATTAATAATGCCGCCTCTGTTGGAGTCCCTATTGGCCTATAAATATTATCATCCCCAATTCTTTCTATTCTAGTATCATTACAAAATGTTGCTGCTTTAAACATTAAATTTAATACTGAATCCTTAGATACGTCTATTTCTTTACCTCCCAATAAAAACTTTCCAGTTGTTTCATAACCTGCCCCGCTTATATCTAATTGACGATTATCTGAAAAGATTTTTTTTACAGTCATCTCTCCCTTGGTGATGGTTCCTGTTTTATCTGAACAGATAACTGTTGTTTCTCCTAGTGTTTCTATGACAGACATCCTGTTTACTATCGCATTTTTCTTAGCCATTTTATATGCTCCAGATGCAAGAGAAGTAATAAGGACTACAGGCAATCCTTCTGGAAAAGCTGAAACAGATAAGGCTATTACCAAAATTAAAACTTCTATTAAAAATTCAGAAGAAACTGCCTCTGCTCTAAAAATCATTAATAAACCTGTTATAATTGATATAAATATTGCAAAGCTAGCCATATACTTTGCTATAGTGTTCACTTTTTTTTGAAGTGGAAGCTCTTTTTCTGCTGTAGAAATCATTTTAGCTATCTTTCCAAAACGAGTATTCATCCCTGTATGCAACACCTTACATATGCATCTTCCTTTAATGACGAATGCCCCCATAAAAAGCATATTAGAATCAGAATAATTCTTCATATTAACTGCTAATTCTTTTGTAACTTCCTTGAATTCTCCAGTTAAAACAGCCTCATTAACTAATAATTCTTTTTGTTCTAGGATAACACAATCGGCAGGAATTTTCTCTCCACTTCTTAAAATAATAAGGTCGTCAGGAACAAGATTAATAGATAATTCTTCTTTTTCTTTTCCATCTCTAATAGTTATAGATACGGGCATTATCATCTTCTTTAACATTTTTAATGCTTTTTCAGCACGATATTCCTGCATAAATCCCACAACAATAACCATTAGGATAACTACTAAAATAGTGTATCCAGTAACATTTTTTCCAACAATAAAAGAAAGGACTGTTGCAATAAGAAGTAAGTAAATAATAAAATTACTTTTAATTTGTCTTAACAATATTTTAAAGGGGGAATTATTAGATATTTCCTTAATTTCATTTGGGCCGTATTGTTCAAGCTTTTTTTTAGCTTCTTTTTCTGTAAGGCCTCTTTTTTCCATACTTTATTTGTTAAGAAAAGTTATTTTAAATAGTTAATCTTATTTTGCTTTTCTTTGAAAGTCAAAAATCCTTAGAAAATTTCTTTTAGAACCAGCATAGCTTCCATTTTCATTTGCAAATCTAACATCTTCAATAGTATAGAATGCATGGGGATTAAATTCCTTTAAAATAGATATTGCTTTGGTAAGTTGTTTACGCTCCATTATTGAGAATATTACCTTTACATCTCCTTCTACTCCTTTTGCTTGAACAATTGTTAAGCCATATTTTTGTTCTTTTAGCTTTTTAATTAAACTTTCTTCATTATTTCCGGTTACAATCCTTAACATTATTTTGCCAAAGGAAAGCTTTTCTTCAAGTTTCATACCTACATAATTACCAGTTGCAAAACCTCCAGCATAAGCAAAATATGAGATAACATTGGAGATATCTGCTATCACCTGTCTAGCAACCAGGAGCCAAATCATAATTTCAACGAACCCCAATAAAGGGACCCAAAATTTTATCCCTTTAGCAATAAAAATATGCCTCATTGTTCCTAAGGTAACATCAGCAACTCTACCAAAAAAAATTAGTAAAGGTAAAACTAGATAAATATACCAGGGAGAGGTGAGAATGCTTTCAAATACCATTTTTTGATTATAAAATTAATAATTTGTGTTTAAAAGCTTAATCTGTCATAAGATTGTGACAAAAGCTTAATCAAAATTATGGCCTTTTTTTCTAGTATAAGAATCAATCTCCCTAATTGCTTTCTTTTTCTTGCAAGTTCTTCTCTTTTTTAATATTTTCTAAAAAGGAAAAATTCGCGTGAAGATCTTAGAAAAAAAACATATTTAAAAATTATGATTATTAATAATCTAAAAATAACTAATGATCCGAATTTTATTTGTCTTCAGCAGAGGTGATGTCTTTTGTACCTAAATTGAGATATTCACTAGCTTCTTTTGCAAACTCTTTATCGTTTTGTCTTATCCATTCTATTAACATAATCGCGTGCTCCTTCTCTTCATCTCTATTATGTAAAAGAATTTTTTTAAGATTTTTATCTGTGCACATTTCAGCTCTTTGATTGTATAAATCTATGGCCTCTAGTTCCTCTTTGAGAGAATCAATTGCTCTTCTTAGATCCAGTGCGTTTTTGCTTAATTTATCACCATCTTCATATAACATTTTAAGATATTTAAACAAAAAACACAAGCTTAATAAATCTTTTGAAATTTGATTATATTAAGACTTTATATCAGTGTGTTTTTTTTTATGCTTTACCTTTCGTGCAAGGCCCTCAACTTAGGCTTTGCACGGAAAGTTTTTTATTTATAAATAAAGCTCATTTTTTGAACGAGAAGTGGTTGTTTTCTTAAGAAAATGGAGGGGTTGAATGGAAAGTGTTTATAATATGGGCACAAATAGAAAGGTTTATAAATATGTGCCCACATGATATATTGTGGTTTATCACGAGATAAGAAGAATTGATGGAAAAAAACAGAATTATTTAGTTAGCAATAGAAGGGATAATGGAAAATGGAAAAAAACAAGTAAATTTATTGGTACTGGAAATATTGCAAAACAACAGATATCTAAAATGAAAAAAGAATTTGAAGAAGAATTAATTACAAATAGAAAATATGAAAATTTGAGCAAAGAACAAGTAAAGGAGATAGAAAATCTAAAACAAATTTATAAAAAAAATGTAAAAAAACTTTCAAAAGAGGAGTTTGTTAAATTTCAAAAAACTTTTTTCACTGAACTAACATATAATAGTAATGCCATTGAAGGTAACTCTCTTTCCTTAGAAGAAACCTCTTTGGTTGTTAATGATAATTTAGTTCCTGAGGGAAAAACACTCAGAGAGATTCATGAAGCTAAAAATCATTCACAAGCACTAAATTATTTAAAAGGGTATAAAGGAGATTTAAATGAAGAATTAATATTAAAATTGCACGCAATTATTTTAAAAAATATCTCGGAAAGATTTGCTGGAAAATATAGAAAAGGGACTGTGAGAATTACAGGAAGTACTTTTAAACCTCCAATTGCAGAAAAAGTTCCTCAGTTAATAGGAAATTTAATTTACTGGTATAAGAAGAATAAGAATAAAATGCACCCATTTGAATTAACAACAATAGTTTCTATTAAATTTGTAACAATACATCCTTTTGTAGATGGAAATGGGAGAGTTTCCAGGTTGGTTATGAATTTTTTGTTAAGTAAAAAAGAATATCCTTGGATCAACATATATAATAAACAAAGACAGAAATATCTTGAAGCAGTTAGAATTGGAAATGATGAAGACTACTCATTAATTATTCCTTATCTAATAAAAACATTAAAAGAAAATTTGAAGGATTTTGGGTTTGTTAAATAAAGATCTATGTTGACCGAAAAGTAAAATCCCCTTATCCTGAGACAGCTGTGAGAAACTTCTAAATTTAGTCTTTTTAAGAGTTCTGGGTCAGACATTTTGGTCAGGGGGTGTATTTGTGCAACGCCCTCCAATTAAACCACTAAAAAATAGTCATAAATCTTTATATACCCCTTATTTCTATAAAACCTATTACATACAATCTATGGGGATTTAGGGGGATTATACATACAATATATTGTATGTTCAATGGATAATGGAGTGTCCGTATTGTTCAAATACAACATTTAAAGTAACAGATAAGAGGGCCTCTCCTGAGGGGATAAGGAGGAGAAGAGAGTGTTTGAGGTGTAAAAAGAGGTTTACTACTTATGAAAAGGTAGAGAAATCTGATTTATATGTTGTTAAAAAAGACGGGAAGAGAGAAAAGTTTGATGTTGACAAGTTATCAAAAGGAGTACACAAGGCTTTTGAGAAACGTCCGGTATCAAACGAACAAATTGATCGTGCCGTAACGGAGATTGAAGAGACACTAAGAAAAAAAGGGAAAAAGGAAGTTAAAAGCGCGATAATAGGTGAGTTGGTTATGAAGAAGATAAAGAAATTAGATAATGTCGCCTACATAAGATTTGCATCAGTATACAGGGATTTTCAAGATATTCAAGATTTTAAAAGGGAAATTAAGGAACTTTAAAAATGGTAAATAAAATAAGAAAAATCAAACTAAAGTTTTCAAAGTTCATATTTTAAAAAGATGGTAAATAAAATAAGAAAAAGAGATGGTAGTGTTGTATTATTCCAGCCTGAGAAGATAGAGGAAGTTGTATGGAAGGCGGCAAAGGCTGTTGGAGGAAAGGATAGAGAAAAAGCACATCGTGTCTCAAAAATAATTCTTGATGCTATCGGAGAAAAATTCCCTGGAACAGCAATACCCGGCGTTGAAGAGGTCCAGGATATTGTTGAAAAAATATTAATTGAAGAGGGACATGCAAAGGTTGCTAAAGCCTACATCCTTTACAGGAGAAGTCACGAAGAGTTAAGAGAAGTAAAGGGATTGTTTGACACCATAGAGGTTGTTGAAGACTATGTGGGGCTGGATGATTGGATGATAAAAGAAAACTCAAATATGGGTTTCTCATTACAAGGATTGAATAATTATATTGCTACAAAGATAATAGCTAATTACTGGAACAGAAGAATATACCCCGAGGCAATAAGAAAGGCTCACGAAAACAACGAAATGCACATCCATGATTTAGGAACTCTAGGAGCTTATTGTGTTGGATGGGATCTTAAAGATTTATTGACTATTGGTTTTGGGGGTGTCCCTGGGAAGGTTGCGTGCGCTCCACCAAAACACTTTAGAGTTGCTTTGGGACAAATGGTTAATTTCTTTTATACTTTACAAGGAGAGTCGGCTGGTGCGCAAGCGTTTTCTAACTTTGACACTCTCCTAGCCCCATTCATAAGATACGATAATTTATCGGAAAAAGAAATAGAGCAATCAATGCAAGAATTCCTATTTAATTTGGCGGTTCCTACAAGAGTTGGGTTTCAGACCCCATTTACAAATGTTACTCTTGATTTGAGAGTTCCAAGTCACATGAAAGACGAGCCAGTCGTAATAGGGGGAAAACTCCAAAAAGAAACATATAAAGAATTTCAAAAGGAAATGGACATATTCAATAGGGTTTTTGCTAAAATGATGTTGAAGGGTGATGCTCACGGGAGAGTTTTTACCTTTCCTATACCAACCTATAATATAACCAAAGATTTTGATTGGGATAATCCAGAATATAATTTGATATGGGAGATGACCGCCAAATATGGTCTTCCTTATTTTTCAAACTTCATAAACTCTGACATGAATCCTGAAGATGCTAGGAGCATGTGTTGTAGACTAAGATTAGATCAGACTGAATTAAGAAAAAGAGGAGGGGGGCTTTTTGGTTCAAATCCCTTAACGGGTTCAATAGGGGTTGTCACAATTAATATGCCAAGAATAGGATTTACGGCAGTGAATGAAGAGGATTTTATGGTTAGACTGAGCAAAGTAATGGAACTAGCCAAAGAGTCTTTGGAAATAAAAAGAAAGGCGATAGAAAAATTTACGGAAGTTGGGTTATATCCCTACTCACAAATTTATTTAAGGATGGTTAAACAAAGATTTGGTCAGTACTGGAAAAATCATTTTGCAACAATTGGTTTATTAGGAATGAATGAGGCAATAATGAATTTTATGCCAGGGGAGAACATTGCAACTCCAAGGGGAAAAGAGTTTGCTTTGAAAATATTGGGTTTTATGAGGGATCGCCTTGGAGAGTTTCAAGAAGAAACCGGCAACATATACAATCTGGAGGCAACTCCTGGAGAGGGAACAACATATAAGTTTGCTAGAAAAGACAAGCAAACTTTTGGAAAGATTATAGTTGCTAATGAAGAGGGGTATAGAGATTTTGATGCTAAACCTTACTACACAAACTCCTCTCAACTCCCAGTAAATTATACTGATGATATTTTTGAGGCTTTGGAACTGCAGGATGACTTGCAAACCCAGTACACTGGAGGAACTGTTTTACACGGATTTATAGGAGAAAAACTAAACAAAAATGGGGTTAAGAAAATGGTTAAAGCTATTGCAGAAAACTTCCATCTTCCCTACTTCACACTAACACCCACATTTTCGGTATGCCCAAAACACGGGTATTTGGCTGGAGAACACGAGTACTGCCCTAAATGTGATGATGAAATTGCTAGTCAAAGAGACATAATAAAAGAGGAAATAAAGACCGAGCACGTTCAAGCTTAATCATGCTAAAGAAACAATAGTAAACTAGGTGAAACAAAATGAAAAGTAAATATAAAATTTTCATTACATTTCGAAAAAGGAGAGAAAAATTTCAAAATGAATAGAACTAAATGTGAAGTTTATTCGAGAATCGTCGGGTATTTGAGACCCGTACAGCAGTGGAACGAGGGAAAGCAGGCAGAGTGGAAAGATAGAAAAACCTTCAAATTATGTGATAGTCATGAAAATTAAAGGGCTAATAAAAACTACTTTGATTGACTACCCCGGCCACATAGCCTGCACTCTTTTTTTATACGGATGCAATTTTAAATGTGGTTTTTGCCACAACCCTGAATTGGTTTTAGGAGAATCGACTCCCGATTTAAAACAAGAAGAGGTTCTTGACTTCCTACAAAGAAGGAAAAAATACCTTGAAGGAGTTTGCATAACTGGTGGAGAGCCACTTTTAACAATAGAGAAGAGTTTTTTAGAGAAGATAAAAAAAATGGGATATAAAATAAAAATAGACACAAACGGTGCAATGCCAGAAAAACTAAAAGAACTTGTGCAAGAGGGATTGGTTGATTTTGTTGCAATGGATATAAAATCTAGTAGAGAGAAATACTCTGAGGTTTGTGGAGTTGATGTTTCACTAGATAAAATTGAAGAAAGCATAAGGATAATTGTTGACCTTCCTGAATACGAGTTTAGAACAACAATAGTTCCTGGAATACACAGCGGAGAAGAGGTATTAAAAATGGCTGAGTGGGTCAATAATGTGGCCAAGAAAACTCCGAAGAGATACGCACTTCAAGGATTTAAGGTTGAGGAGAAAATTCTCAACCCAGAATTTAAAAATAAGAAGAATACTCAAGAAGAAGAACTCGAAAAGATAAAAGAAGTGATAAATGATTCTTTTGAAGATATAGAAATTAGAGTTTAATCTTCTTAAAAAAATAATTTTGAATTAAAAGCAGAGGTTGGAAGATGACTAATCTTGAAGTTCATTTAATTACAACAGTTAGTCCTAAAGAAAGAGACTTTCTTGGAGTGGTTAGTGGAAGAATTGCCAAAACTCCAGAAGAGGCTCTTGACAATATAAGGAAGGGAAGGTTTTACGGAATAGATCCTCCAAAAGAAGATGAGCAAATTGTTGTCTCATCAGTCTGGGCTGCACAACTGCACTCAAAAATGGAGAAAAAAAGTTTATTTAGAACAGAAACCCATTATTTTTACATTGGTGATGCTTACGGATACAGGAGAACATTTAATGGGTCGAGACCACAGACAGAACCAGGGATAAGAATAGGTAATTAATTGTATTAAAAAAAAATAAAAAAATAAAAATATTTTAGTCTTTAAGTGCCCCTATGAGCATCCAAATTGCTGATAATCCTACTAACACATAAACTATATCGGCTACTATTGATGTTGCTCCAAAGATTTCTGCAACAAGGTCAAAATTGAAGAGACCAACGAGTCCCCAGTTCAAACCCCCAATAACCAATAGGATTAAAGCAATCCATCCTAATGCATTTTTCTCCATATTCCCCTCCTTTTTATTTATAATATGTAGTATTTAGAGTATAAAAACCTTATTTAAATGATTAAATAATTCAAAATCCCTGCAAAAGTTACCCATATTAAATAAGGTAACAAAAGATAAGCAGACTTTTTTTCTATATCTAAGAGAACAATTACCATATATATTATTGAGGACCATAATAAAATAAGTTCGAAAAAAGCAAGAGTTGGTAGCCTAAGTCCAAAAAAGAATAAGCTCCATAAGATGTTGAGTAAAAGATTAACCGCAAAAACTCTGACTATTGAAGATTTTTGGTCCTTATCCGAGTTTGTCCATGCAAAATATAAAGAAAGAGCAATTAAGAAAAATAAAATATTCCAGACAACGGGAAAAACCCAATTTGGAGGAGTTATTGAAGGTTTTATTGCTTCATACCAAGAAGTATCGGCGTTTGTAAATAAACTCCCCATAAAAGCAACTAAATAAACAACCACCAAAGAAACTACCAAGACTTTTACATTATATTTTGCTTTTTTCATTTTAATCACAATATTTATACAACACTCCTTGAGAGCACCCAACCCCTTCACAATTAACCAGTTGTTTTGTGGCAATATCTCCGTTAATTACGTCTTGTATGTCTTGCCCCTTTTCTTTGTACAAACAAGCTTCTACAAAATCATTATTATCACAACACCCACACCCACAAGCAAGAAACTCTTGTGGACCTCTTTCTTCATAATATTTTATTAAATAATAAACCCCCACCATCATTGCTGCCAACAATCCAACTAGCAAAAAAATTAAAATCCACTTCTGTTCCCTCATTTTTTCCCCTTTCTAATTTTTTTACTTAGCTTCATCTCCGTTTTCTTTTGTTTTTCTAGTATCTTCCCGTGTTTTGAGTTTCTCAACAAAAAAACAATAACAAAGGCTAGGATTAGCCAGACTGTTGATCTTAGAATCACCAGTGTCCAGCTCCTTATAGTTGATATTCCTTCAATTAAAAAACCAATGATTGTTCCTCCCAGTACCCCCAAAACCAACCACCAAAATAGCCTGTCTTTGAAAACCTCGTGTAACTCCATTTTCCCCTTTTATTTAAAGAGGAAAGAAAAGGATTATTTAAGGTTTTTGGGGTAGTGCATTGTTAAGTTAACGGGACTTATTCATCCTTTGTATTAATTTTTCTAGCAACTTTTCTTCTTAATTTAAGCGTATTACCCCCTTTAGCATATGCGTTCCATCCTTGAAAGCTTTCAAGAATCTTTTCTTTAGATAATTCCCCTAACTTGTATTGTTTTATCTTGTAGAGAATATTTTTTATATTTCTAGATCTCAACAACTTAAAATAATAAAAAATTCTAAAACCAACAAAATCTAACCCATTACTCAGAGATATAACTTTAGATTTATCTGAATGAAGTTCTAATTTTAATTGGTTTTTAAGAAATTCGTCTATTTTTTCTTTCCAATTCTCAAGTTGCTCTTTACTTTGATATAAAATAACAAAATCATCAACATATCTTATGTAATACTTAGCTTTTAATTTATGTTTGACAAAATAATCTAATTCATTCAAATAAACATTTGCAAAAAATTGTGAAGTTAAATTTCCAAGAGGCATACCTTTCTTACATTCCAAATAGTTTCGCCCCCCCCCCCAATTTGTCTGACGGCAAATTGTTTAATATCTGACCAATCAACCAAATAACTTTTTCATCAGCAATTTTTCTCTTTATCATTTCCATCAATATCCTATGATTAATTTCTTGAAAATAGTGTTT
>Ga0180007_10004241_pt1 | contig 15291 bp, 14 predicted proteins | sample MM_PC_MetaG_FD_121122 | JGI IMG/M metagenome (GOLD analysis project Ga0180007, IMG submission 121122) | Groundwater microbial communities from the Aspo Hard Rock Laboratory (HRL) deep subsurface site, Sweden - MM_PC_MetaG | ecosystem: Environmental > Aquatic > Deep subsurface > Groundwater... | reverse complement strand
GTGTTGATACGATTGCCGCAAACTGTATGAGAGCGATGAGATTGATGAGTCTTTCATGTCTGAGGACCCTGATTTTCTCGAGGTTAAACCTGGTCTTTACCCGTTTGAATATATTCTCAATACCCCAGCGCTCAAGGTACATATTCACAAACTCTTCTTCCGTATATCGATACATTTCCAGAGTTGAGAGCAGGCGGATAGGCTCCTTATCTTCCAGATGTTCACTGATGATCAGGGTATAAACGGCTCCTGTATCCACCTTCTGATTCCAGCGATCCAGCAGAAAGACCTCATACTTTCCGGGGAGCACGTTTCTCACCTTCATTATTTCCCCAGTTTTTGTCATGATAACCTGCCTTCTTTCAGTTAATCTTGCGATAAAGTCCACTTTTAAAGAGTGACGGAGATCATTGAAGAAATTCTTGTCATCATTACCCCGGTCAAGAACCCAGATGCCCTTCCCGTCAAGCTTTCCGGATATCTCTTTCACCATCTCATACCGAATTTGATTCAGTGTCTTTTGCTGTGCGTCATGGACCCGGAGCTCGACCAGGATATTGTTCACCCCGATGCCATGGAGCGTGAAACCCGTGGCAGGCCTCCTTCTGCTTCCGTCCCAGACGGTGCTGAGCTTCTCCATCTTCTTCGCGCATTCTTTATTGATGTCGGTAAGGTCATAGGCGATGATGGTGGTCTTTCTTATCATCTGCTTTGCTTTTCTGAAGGCGAAATCATTTATTTTTTCCATCAGATCGATCCGCCCCAGATGATAGGAATACTTTTCCGACTGCTTTTTGGCTGTCTTTGTTTCATCCTGGGCCAGGTGGCTTAAAATCGGTTTTCCCGCGGTAAATAAGCCTCTTACAACCTCGCTTACTGCTTTTTTCTGGGGCAGGCTTAAATCCATGATCACACATCTGAGGTTGTTTCTTATGCAGTCTTGTATATATTGGCTCATGGGAATGGTTGGTTAAAATGATGTTGCGTCACTTTTAATAACCCATTCCCTTATTTAAAGAAAGCCGTTAACTCAAAAATCCTGATTAAAAAACTGGGGATAATTTAGATTTGTGCTACAGGCTCACCTTCTAAAAAGCGACTGAGTGGCATAAAAAGAAGCCCTCGTTCCGGAATGAAATCAAGGGCTTCCTTATTTGTCTTTTTATGTTTGTTTAGCTGTTAATAGCTACTAGTGTAAAATCAATATTCCCTGCGGCATTTCTTTTAGCTTCATAGCGATGACTGGCACCACCCTGCATAGGTGCCTCAATTACTTTAGTTTTACCATCAATTAGCGCTTGGCGAAGTGTATCATCACGATTGATTAATTTCAGCATGTTACCTTGAGTCAGCCTCATTGTCCTTTCGGACACGTTTATCCGAGGGTCGGTCTTATTAGTAACATTACCAGCTTTAACCTGTGGAACATCTTTTTTACTTTCCACTTTGCCAACCACAGCATCTCCCCTTTTGCTCGGAGGTTTAGGCGCAGGAGGCATGACACTACCCAAAATATCTTTTGGATTCATTAGCGCCTCAGGTTGTGTTGGCGTATCAGGTCCCCCTATAAAAACCAGCCGATTTGGGCTGAAAAATGAATTATTGGTTTGCATGTTTTATTTTTAAAAATATTAAATCATTTCATTATACCAAAAACTTGCACTTTTAGCAAGAATAGATTAGCAAAATCATTAACAAAAATGCTCAGGCTATATACTTAAGGCCACCCCCAGTGTTACTTCCAGCCTTGCAAAGTCCTTTTGCGCCTCTGCCGCCTTTTTAACATCGATGGCGGAGAAGAAAGGACTTTCCTCGCGCGCTACAATATACTCCCTGGCAGATTCGGGAGCCGAGCGCGCGGCTAAAAGCTCGCCCGGGTTAACCAGGCGCGAATTCAAAAACAGGCCCTGATGGCTAAGAACGAAGTGAAGCCGTTCCATAGCCGTGAGCCTATTCCAATAAATAACACCTTTAGTTCCCAATGATTTTCTCAATTGGAGTTTCATTTGATGTTTGTTTTTTGTTTTTGTATCTGAATTTTAACACATATCTAAAAATGTGCAAATTGTTCATTTCTCTCCTACTTAAAAACCGCCCGTAAGGCGGCCTTTAATTTATTTCGGTGTATTTGGGTGGCGACTGTTTTCTTCAGATGAATGCTGGTAAATAGTGGCTGATCCTCCCGCTCTACTATATATTCCCTGGCAGATTCATGCATGGCATCTACCATGGCAATCTCGCTCGGTGTGATTAACCGAAGCGACCGGAAGATATCTGCATGGTTCATAATCAGATTCAGGCGTTCCATAAAATCCATGTCGTCCCATTTGGCAACATTTTTATCCCCCGGTGATTTTCGGGGTAGTTCTTTCATATTTATCTTTTAATTATATCATTTTTTAGAAAGAAAATCAATGTGCCAAGCCTAAAATCTCATGTTAAATTAAGTGCATGGACTATTACAGGGAATCCATAAAACTGCACTCCGACCATCGAGGAAAAATCGAGGTTGTTTCGAAAGTCCCCATAAAAACCAAAGATGACCTGAGTCTGGCTTACACGCCGGGCGTGGCCGAACCCTGCCGACAAATCCACAAAAATCCCAAAGATGTATATAAATATACGAGTAAAGGGAATATGGTGGCGATTGTTACCGATGGTTCAGCGGTTCTGGGGCTGGGCAACATCGGACCGGCGGCCGCCCTGCCGGTGATGGAAGGCAAGGCTATTTTGTTTAAGGAATTCGCGGGTGTGGACGCCTTTCCTATCTGCCTTGCCACCCAGAACACGGATGAAATCGTGGAAACAGTTCAGCGAATCGCGCCCGGTTTTGGAGGAATCAATTTAGAAGATATTTCCTCTCCGCGATGTTTTGAGATCGAAAAACGGCTGATCGAATCCCTCGATATTCCGGTCTTTCACGACGATCAGCACGGTACTGCAGTTGTGGTTCTGGCAGGCCTGATCAACGCGCTCAAACTGACCAACCAAAAGTTTGACAGCATACACGTCGTGGTCAGCGGAGTGGGTGCCGCAGGTGTGGCAGTTACCAAACTGCTCATCACTTACGGCGTGAAGGCGGAAAATATTTTGCTTTGCGATAGTCAGGGGGTCATTTACAAAAGCCGCGACAATTTAAACTCCGTCAAAGAGGATCTGGCCGATATCACCAACGTTGCCTGCCACCTTGGAACCAGTCACCCAGACTGTAAAACAGGCGGTCTTGCTGAAATCATGGCGGGAGCGGATGTGTTCATCGGTGTTTCCAAAGCCGGTCTTGTCACTCAGGACATGGTCAGAAGCATGGCCTCTGGCCCCATCGTCTTTGCTATGGCCAATCCTGAACCCGAAATTATGCCGGACCTGGCTAGAAAAGCGGGCGCCGCCATTGTGGCCACGGGCCGCTCCGATTTCCCTAACCAGATAAACAACGTGCTCGGCTTTCCCGGAATCTTCCGCGGAGTTTTAGATGCCGGAATCAGAATCATCGACGACAAAATCAAAATCGCGGCCGCCGAAGCCATCGCATCTTATTTAAAAGAGCCCACCGTCGATCAAATTATCCCCAGCGCTCTCGATAAGGGCGTCGCGAAGGCGGTGGCTGATGCCATTAAAAAGCTGAAGGGCTAGTTACTGGCTGGTTTATCTCCGCCATCAGTTCCTGTATCTTTCTTATCTTTATCCAGCTGGACACCCAGTTCTTTTGCAACTGTCTGAATCATTTCCGGGTTTTCGTTCAAAAGAATTTTGATTGGGTCAATAATCATTATTTTGGCTACGCCGGCTTTTTCTCCACCATACCAGGGATGTCGCTCAATGGATTGGATTTTCCTTTCAACAGCTTCTCTGAATTTTGTCCCCTGAGAAAGCCTACGGGCTAGATCCTTCAGATATTCAAAATCATCAGATATCTTTGCCACAAGAGCATTATTTAAAAGGTCAATTGCTGAAGAAGAAAGGTAAGCACGGGGAAAATCAGTTTGCGCCGGTTCCGAGGGCTTTGCGTCTGCGTCGGCATCTGCCCGTTTGCCATTTCCTGCTGCATGTTTTTTAGAATCTTCCTTCCGTTCTTTTTTCGCATCAGCTTCTGCCATCCTCTTTTCTTCCGCCTTCTTCGCTTCGCCCGCTTTTTTTACGGCGGCGGCGATCTTTTTATCCAGCTCCTCGGGGTCAGCTTCCTTGCCCGTGCAGTAAATGTTTTTATCTTTTCCGGGATTTGCGTCACACGTAAATTCCAGTGCCAGTACGCCTCCATCCAATTCCATTCCGATATTGCCATCAGGACCAACAAAGAGTTTGGTCCATGGGTGGTTATCTTCAGAGAGTTCATACTCCAGTAGTCCATATTCCGGAAGGCTGCCATTTTGCTGACGCATCGGTGAAATAAACGATATATCAAGAAGGGCGGTAATTTTGCTCCGGTATCCTTCCACATCACTTCTATCCATAATAACTGAAGCGCTGGCTTCGGGAATATGAATAATTCTGGTGCCGCTTTCATCGACTGCCAGACGTCTGGCCGCTTCTTTGGCGATTTCGGTCTTGCCTTCCGCGGTGTTAGTGTTAAAGCTCAGGCAGACTTTACAGCCCGGCAATGTAAGCAGACCTAAGGCGAGTACGGCAATTTTCTCCCGGATTAAACCGAAAGCGGATCGTGCGGATTTCGCTTGTGTTGGGGCTGAACGCATTTTCATTCTTCCAGAGCTAATTTAAGGTTTTTATTTTACTATAATATTGTACTTTGTCAACACCAAAAACCTGAATAACGAAATTAGCCAATCCTCTATACCTTTTTTTGCGAGTGGTGACAAAGGGTAGACACTGATCTCGCGCTTTCGGTTCAATTTATTTAATATATATTAAGCTTTATTCTTATCTTAATATATGCTAAAATAATATCGATGAATGATTTTATTTCCACAACCCAGGCGGCCGAAATACTAAAAGTTACTCCTGTTACTATCTTCAACATGATACAAGATGGCCGCGTTCAGGCAGTAAAAGTGGGGCGTAACTACATCATTGAACGCGCCACGCTTCAGGAAAACTTTATCGGGGACATTAAGAAGATAATTCTGCCTATTCTTAAAAAACACGGCGTCAAAAAAGCTGCCATTTTCGGTTCCGTGGCACGCGGACAGCGCAGAAAAAATAGCGATCTGGACTTACTGGTTGAATATGGCAAAAGAAAGACCTTGCTTGATTTTGTGGGGTTAAAATTGGAACTGGAAGAGAAACTTGGCATGAAAGTTGATCTGGGGCAGTTTGACACCATTTATCATCTACTGAAAGACCAGATTCTTAACGAAGCCGTACCTATATTATGAAAAAAGAGCCGATTGTCTTTCTGACGCATATTATGGAATGCATTGAGCTGATCGAAGACTATACAAAGGGGGTTAAAAAAGCCGCTTTTGACGATGATATAAAGCTTCAGGACGCGATTATACGACGTATTGAAATTATTGGAGAGGCCTCCAAAAACATCCCCCTTCAAACAAAAAAACGATACACTCAGGTGGATTGGAGAAAAATGTCCGGCATGCGGGATGTTCTCATCCATCAGTACTATGGCGTACGACTGGATGACGCCTGGGATACGGTACAGAACAGTATTCCTCAGCTCAAAAAACAAATTCAGAAAATCATTGCCGAACTGCAGAAGAAATAGCTATACTTGGTCAGTAATTCATCCACTTATGAATCTAAGCGTTAACTTCTGCGGCATCAATTTCCCGAATCCCACGGTGGTGGCCTCAGGGTATTTGGGGGTAACGGGAGCCAGTCTGGCCAACTGCGTCCGAAGCGGTGCCGGAGGTGTTACCGGCAAAACTTTATTTATGGATGAACGCCCCGGACATCCCAATCCCACAGTTATTACCTTTCCGGGTGGCCTTATTAACGCGGTCGGACTGTGCGGCGAAGGCATTAAAAACGCCCGCCATGAATTCGAAAAATACCGTGATCTGGCCCCCGAAAATCCCATCATCGGCAGTATCGGCGGCAAAAACATCGACGAACTGGTCGAAGTCGCCCGTATTATGCAGGAGTATCCGGTGGACATGCTTGAACTCAATTTCTCCTGCCCGAATGTCGACGACGAAATGGGCTGGCCCATCGCCTGCGATGCTCAGCTAACGGCGAAGGCCACACAGGCCATCCGGAAAGTCGTTAAAAAACCGATTTCCGTCAAACTGTCCCCCAACGTGCCAAACATCGCCCTCATTGCCCGGCATGCCGAAGAAGCCGGCGCTAACGCCATCACCGCCGTGAACACCATGGGCCCCGGCATGCTTATCGACATCAAAATGCGCCGTCCCATTCTGGCCAACAAAGTCGGCGGGGTTTCCGGTCAGGCCCTCTTTCCTATCGCGCTGCGCTGTGTTTACGATGTGTACAAAGCCGTCAAAATTCCCATCATCGCGACCGGCGGAATCATCAAAGGTCAGGATGCCATTGCCATGCTGATGGCGGGCGGCAGCCTGCTCGGTATCGGTTCCGCTATTGCCAGTTACGACCTGGCTTGCTTCGATATGCTCAATGAAAAGATCCAGGAATTTATGAAAGAAGAAGGTTTTTCCGACATCAGCGAACTCGTCGGCCTCGCTCATCAAAATTAACCATCCGGAAAATGTCCATGCCACTCGTCCTCAAAGTCAGCTCCATCCGCCAGGATGCCCCCAACCTGAAAACCTACATTTTTAAGCATGACCTCCGCGCCAGGCCGGGTCAGTTTGTTATGGTCTGGCTGCCGGGCATCGATGAAGTGCCCATGTCCATCGGCTGGCAGACGGAAACGGAATTCCATCTTGGCATCGCGGATGCCGGCGACTGCACCCATGCCATCCACGAACAAATTAAGGTTGGTGACCGGCTGGGAATCCGCGGGCCTTACGGAACCAGTTTCGAATTCGCCGATTACGACCATATCATCGGTGTGGGGGGCGGCTGCGGTACGCCTCCGCTTCTGAATCTGGCTCAGCGCGCGACTGAATCCGGCAAAAAGTTCACCATGATCCAGGGGGCCCGGGGCAAAGGTTACCTGCTTTACAAAGACCTTTTCGATAAACTCAAAGCTGATCTCCATCAGGCCACTGACGATGGGTCCACTGGCTACAAAGGTTACTGTACCGAGCTTCTTGAGAAAGAACTGAAAAAACTTAAAAAAGGCGAAAAAGCCTGCGTCTGCACTTGCGGCCCCGAAGGCATGATGGTCAGGGTGGCTCAGCTGGCAAAAGAATACGACGTCGACTGCCAGGTAAGTTTAGAACGCTATATGAAGTGCGGTTTCGGAATCTGCGGACAATGCTGTATGGACGATTCCGGTATCCGTCTCTGCAAAGACGGCCCCGTTATTTCCGGTAAATTAGCTCTCGAGCATCCCGAATTCGGTAAGTACGCCAGAAACCAGTCCGGCCTTATGATAAAATAGACCATGCTTATTCAATAATTCTTATTACTATGAGTGATTGTAAATGCGGAGGCAAAAAAGGCGGCTGTGGATGTGGATAAAAAAATTTAGGCCCATAGTGCAATGGTTAGCATACCGGTCTCCAAAACCGTTGATGAGGGTTCGAATCCTTCTGGGCCTGCCATCTAGTGAGCGGTGTTATGCCGACCTAGGTGCTTCATATTATATTTGGCTTACCCAAGCCTATAAATGAGGTTCGAGTCCTGTCTGCTTTTTTATGGCAACTTTTTGTCCAAAAATCCTTTTCATTAACTGACAACTTTCATAGCTGGCAGCATTTTTTGTATTTTTTTCCGCTGCCGCATGGGCATGGGTCGTTCCGGCCCGCCTTTGTGTCGAAGGTGTCCGCGGATGTAGGAGTAGCCGATTGGTTATATTTTAAGAATTCGCCGATATTATCCTGGTAAGCCCCTTGGTCAAGATCGCGCAAAAACATTTCGTCGATAATGTGAGGCATTAGAGCCTTCCCCCATTTAGTCAGGGCAAGTATTTCGGGTAAACCTTCGGAATCCTGCCCTTTTATTTCCGCCAGTCCGAATAGAACAAATGGGTATACATGGCAGTAAAAAATCATTTGTCTAAGCTGTTTTTTTAGTTCATGGTTATTTTCCAGTGTCGTTTTCTTGCTAGCATAAAATCGGTAAAAGAAATCTTCATATTTTTCTTTTCCAAGAGCCAGGCTATCAAAATGACACAGTGCAGTTTCCCGCCTTTCCATAAAATGGACTGCCTGCCACATGGCATCAGGCAATCTTCTTAATTCCCTTGGCATAAAATACTCCCAACTATACATGCCGTGAAAATACCAGCCACTGAATAATACAAAAAGTTTTTCGCCCGGGGTTTTCCGCACATATTTTTTATAATTGGTTTTATGGATACAGAACCCAAGCCAGTCTTCCTTTATTAGGCGCGCCGCAAAACAAAGATCAATTAGAAAATCGATGTAATCCATGTCATTTTTTTCACCATCAATTATATTCGCGTACTCATCCGACCCTTTTATGCCGGTTATAATGCTGGCCTTGTCGTTTTTCCGCATCGCTCCGGATCGGCCGTCCAGCCGAATGCTTTGGTGTTGCTGCGCGCTGATATAGTCCAATATGAAATTAGCATCTCGGACAATGGCGCTGTCGTCCGCCCGCACGTCTTTAGGTGGAGTGGGCTGCCCTTTTCCCGAACCTATGATATTACAGAAATAATCCATACCGAATTCTGTTTCATGATTATCAAGCTTTCTTCTTTCATCCAGAATCGTTTGCATGGGTGTTTTTCCGTTTAAGGAATCCTGAGGTGTTTTTAGCCACACTTTTTTAAAGCGTTCTATTACATGATTAGCCGCTTTTTGACTTGGATAATCGTGTTCATTGAAAAAGGCTACCGCAGTATTAAAAAAATCCTCACGCAGAGACTTTTCCAGCGGTCCCAGTTCCGGGCGGGGTTCTTCCATCACCTTCGCCGGTGTTTTGCCTCCAAAATCCTTTCGAGGGACATGGTTAGAAAAATCCTGCCACAATTCCAAAAAAACACGCATTTGTTTTTTGGGAGGTAATTTCCTGAAGCTATCGGTAACTTCCGATAAAATATCCGTATAATTTTTGGTTTTCTCGTTCCATAACATCTTTTCCAATTTTTCAGCCGTGTAATCTGACCTGTAACGCTTTAAAAATGCGTTCAGTTTACTTTTTCCTACTCCTATATCCGGATTATTGGTACTAGATTTCCCCCATTCTTCATTATGTTCTGTTTTATTTTTTTTAGAAAAAAATAGGTTTTCAAATGATAAAGCATTAAATTTTTCTTTCTTTTCGTCTTTTTCCCGCAAGCGTTTGAAATCGTTAACCATAGGGATGGCCATATCCATGGGAACCAAAACCGGCTGTCCGGGGGACATCACCCATCCGTCATCCAAGGGAATTATACGGCCAATAACCACATCACCCGTTTTTGTCTGGTGGGTACCCATTTTTTCTGACACTTCATAAGTTTTACCAGTAACAAGGTCTTCCAACAACCATCCGAGATTATAGCGGCATTCGTTGATCCGAAAGGTGCTGTAAATGTTTTCCTTAATTAGACGCTTCAGGTAAACGGACTGCTCTGGTGTGAGCACGGCAAGGCCGTGAAAAAATTCCATCACTGTTTTTTTATCAAAAAAATCATTTTTGTATTCAAAAAGAAAAAAATCCCAAAAACGACTGTCAGCCATTTCTTGTTGTGCAGAAAAAGGCTCCACTAATTCATGATCATCCGAAAAGAAAATAGGCAAAGCCGCCTCCATGGATTCCTGGAAACGGACGTCCTGATAATTGCGAAAATACTCGAATAAAGCGGTTGTCCACCATAATCTGCTATTATGCGGGATTTCTGGGCTAAATCTGAACATAAGATGGCTGTCTTAAGCAGATCTCATATTAGCATAATATAACTTTCCCTTAAATTAAACTTTGTTCAATTTGTGAATTTTATATTTAGACTGACTATCATATTTCCAGAATATCAAATCCCTCCAGAATCGCCTCGCAGATAAAATCTTCCAGCAGACTCATATCGCCCTGTGTTTGGGCTTTTTTCAGGAAGGCGTAATAAAGTTGTTTCTTTTCTTGTCGGATGATAGCCGGAGGGAGATTATTTTTTAAAAGCATTGCCGTCATAAGAAGACGTCCAATGCGCCCGTTGCCGTCCGAAAACGGATGAATTTGCTCAAAGCGGCTGTGGATTTCGGTGTTATGCAGGATAACATCCCCCCTTTTAAAATTGATAACCTTGACCAGATCTTCCATTAAATCTGGCACTTTAATATAGTTCGCCGTAGGCACATTGGCACCGACAATCCGTACCGCATTCCTACGGTAAAAACCCGCATCATCCCGAATCCCGTTCATCAGAATAGAATGGAGCTTAAAAATAAGAGCCTCGTCAAATTTACTACTGCCTTCCAGATAAGTAATCAGGTATTTCCAGGCGGCCTGATGGTTCTTGGCCTCCATTTGTTCAATCAGACTTTTATTTGGAATTGAAAGGTTTTGGAAAAGAATCTGGGCTGTCTCATTTTCACTGAGCGTGCTGCCTTCAATGCTATTTGAGTTATAAGTCAGCAAAAGCATAAAACTATCGTAAATATCCTGACGTTTCAGGATTAATTTCAGGATATTGCCAGCCAGCCTGTTTTTCTTGTAGATAATCTTTTTTTTTGCCAAAAGGATGTCTGCTGGAATGATTTTTTGCCCAGTATATTCTTTATATAAGGTGTCAATTTTTTCCTCCGCCTTTTTGCGGGGAACAGAGCGTTCATTAATCCAGCTGTTCAGAGTTGCGAAGCTGGTCTCCAGCTTTTTTGCGAGCTGTTCTTGTGTCAGACCGGAAAGGCGCTTAATAATTTGTAATTTTTCGCTGATTTTCATGACTCAATTATATCAAACTTTATAAAGTTTAGCAATATTATATATTTTTATAAAGTTTCAAAATATCCTGATTTTTTTAAAATTTCTTAAAAAAGCCTTATTTATACTGTTGATAAGCCATTTTATCAATTTTTACAAAATCATTAAATACGAATCCTTCTGGGCCTGCCATCTAGTGAGCGGTGTTAAGCCGACCTAGGTGTCTAAGTGTCGTTTATGATGTTTTTTTGATAACCCAGTCCACCAAACCAGAATTTATCGTTAATTCTGTTATTTTATCGATTAACCACAGATTAATTTCAGTTTCATTCTCTTGCTTTCTCCAGTCCCCTTTGGGAGTATGAACAACATAAAAGAACTTGTCGTAATTGCTTAGATTAGCAAATTCCTTTTCATAGTGTTTAAATTCTTTTAAATTCGATTCGGCTTTAATTTGAACAATTGCTCTTTCTCCTGTAACTGGAGAAAGTAAGTCTAAATCTAGTGTTTTTTGAGTTTTACCTGTTGTTCCAACCCTTTGCCAGCCTGCCTGCCGAAAGATTAGGTCGATGAGCGTTTCAAATTCTTTCCATTGTAGATTTTTAATCAAAAGAGCTAGTTTTTCTTTTAGCACTGCTAATGATTTTTCTACTTCTGCCACTTCCGGCAGTTGCTCGGCATTGATTTTTGCCAAAGCATATTCCTGTTCAGGTACGGAACAAATGGTACCTCTAAAACCCTGTGTTTTTAATAATTTGCCACTAATATTATCCGCTGTGAGTGTATTTCCATTTATATCTTTGTCGCTCCATTGACCAACCACCTGCCTTGTTTTACTTCTGTCGGGCAATAAAGTTACTTCTTGTTTGGCAAAACACCACCAAAGCTTGTTAGCGTAGAATGTAATCCATAGAGTGTCATTACCTTCTTCATAAAATTGTCGAACTTGATTTGTATGACTACTAGCCACAAAATCCTTCATTTCTGACATAGCTAAAAAGCTTTTTAGAACGGAATCCCATTTTCCTTTCAGGGCTAATTTATGATCAACTTCATCATAATTTATTCGAATGGTTTGTGTCTTTTCTATACATTCTTTTTCATATCCCCCGCCTTTGCCGAGTTTAATAAATAGAACTTTTTTTGGTCTGATTTTTTTCATTATAAATTTATTAATACATCAAATATCCTCACCATCGCAAAGGTGTCCTGCCCGCAGTAGGTTTTCAGGTCTTCAATAAGATCTTCTCTGTTTTCCGCCTTATCTTCTATCAGGTCGATTATGCCATCCATGGCCATGCCTCCATGCTGTATTTCGAGAGACTTGTAACTGAGTTCCGGTGCCAGTATAGGAAGGACGTTTTTAATGGAAGCACTACCCTTGAAGCGGTAGTCTTGATATTTGTCCTTAAAAATCTTCATAAGGTCATAAACCCGACCATTCACATCAGCCATAAAGCCTGCATGTTCCGGGCAGGATTCGCCCATGGCGGTATTGCACCCCTTCTCAAAGGTTTCATTCCATACCAGAACCGTTCCTGTGCCCCCTATATGACCCCTGAGTGCGCCTAGGAGAGGTGGAATGGGATTAGTCTTCTCCGTGTGCAGAAAGTCCATATGTCTCGGTTCTGCCCCGACCTCATCGATTACATGAAGGGAATACTGGAAAGGGATCTGCTGGTAAGGTCTGGTTTGGTCAAAAAGCGGAATGGCAGGATTGATGGTTTCATAATCAAGGAAATACAACGGATATTCCAGCATCCCCAATTCAGCCTTTATCATCGGAATATCCTTATGCTCCGTTTTCTGCTTGGTAAGTTCGGCTTGAAGGTTTTGCGGGTCGGAAGAAAAGAATCCATCAGGGATATCCGCAATCATCTTTATGCCCATATCCGATAGTTTCTCCAAATTTCCCTTTCGGATACCGCTTATATCATAAATGCTGTATTCGGGTATGCCTCTGCGATAATATTCCTCAAATTTAGCTGGCAGCTCGTATTTGAAGGATTTTTTCAGAGTTTTGACTATTGGCTCACTTTCACTGGTTAGAAGTTTAAAAGCTTCCTCTATCTGAGGTTCAAAATCAGACGCTTTTTCCCTTATTTCATCGGTCAGATCTTCGGTTTTCAGAAATTGGTCTACCTCCAAGCCCTTATCCGCATTGTAAACATATTCATTGTTTACCCGTACCAGATTGATGCTGGCCAATTCCAGGCCAGCCTTGGTAAAGGCATAAAGCTGAAAGAAAAGGTCAGCCACATGCTCTGGTTTCTTTTTGGTGGAGCTTTTTACTTCATAAAGATGCCACTTGCCTTCATCATCCCTTTTCAGGATATCCGCACGTGCTAGATAATGATCGGCTAAGGCCGTTGCCTGATAGAGAACGTTTACACCTGTCTTAATTAGCTCCTTTGTATTCCTTTCAGCTTCCTCATAATTCCCCTGAACCTCCTTCCCCGCTTCAAAAAGCCCGTGGGCAATCTGCTCCACTTCATAACCCTGATCGGCGATTCGTGAATTTTGATGCCCTTCTCTTAATTCAGGCCTGTTTTTCCATAGCCATGCATACAGCGGGCATTCAAGGTAGCGAACGAAGTCGGTTTTTGAAATATAGTGATTCATTTATTCTAAGTTTTATTCTTCTTCCATTCGCCTCCGTCTGTCATCCAGTATTTCTCCTTCATATTCAAAATACAGAGTGCCTTGTGGTCTTCTTTTATAACCTAAAAGGTCACGAGCTACATTGGATAAATAATCTGTCTTTCCTCCTATTGTAATCTTGTCGCCCTCGGCTACGGTTGCTTTAACGCTTGAATCTCTTGTAAAAGTGAGTTCGGCACCAACAGGTATATCGTATGTTGCAAAATGGAATCGTGCCCGTCTTTCTTTCGCCTCATCTACTTCTTTTTCCTGCTCAGCCGTCAGATCACTCTCAATATTCATTTCTTTGATAGACACCCTCTTTAAGGCCAGTGCGGCATATTCCGGATTCATCTTAAAAAACTCCCTATTATCTCTTGCCCGCCTATCCGCAAAGATGGAGTGAAGCCATTTTTCTTCTTTCACTGCATCGCTGACACTAGCCGCATAATATATTTCAAAAGGCAGGGGTACTCCCGTTCGATCCAATTGTTTAATCCTGTCCTCCACGCTTCCTTGCGTGAAACCTATCTTTATGAACTCAGGCATGGATTCATTTGTAAGTATGTAGACGATTTGATTCATAGTATTTTATATATTTAGTAGGGCTAATCTGTTCAACTTCATGCCCCGAGTCATTAATTTTCACTTACTTAAACCTAATACCTTTTCACAAATTTTTTCTAGTTTTGCATAATCTGATATTTTTTCTAGTTCTGTAAGTAATTTTTTGCGCCTTTGTGCAATTGAATTTGCTGGATTACCGATATAATCATCTTCTGAAACTATATGTAATGCATTTTCAAAAACTTTCTTTGCCATAACAGCTACGGCATGATGATTTTTTTCTGACTCATTAAATTTTGGTATTACTCTGTATGGCAAGGTGTGTAAATGCCTCCCACCAAATTCCCCCTCGGGTACAAATGATTTAATTGCTTTAGTAACAGCCTTACTGTTTAGCATACCGATTAAGTAAAATGCCTCTGTTATCGTTGGAACAATTTGCCAATAAAGTGTTTGATCAATCACTACTTTTCCTACTCGCTTTACTGGCAAAAATGCAGCACATGTTTTTGAGCCACCCGCTCCTGTCAAAATCAAATATCCATCATCATCAAATGTTTGAGCAGTTAGTTTATTTCTTAAGTTTATTCTTTCTTCAAGGGCATCACCCTCAATTTCATCGTTAATTCGGCTAAAATATTTGGCCGTTTCCAAAAGCCCCTCATTCCTTATGCCACTAGGGGGCAATGTTTCCCATTCACCATTTCTTTTTCTTGCTGGGATGGCTATGCTTACAAATTTTCCGTCCATCACGAATGGCAGTAAATTAAGAGACTGTGCCATTCTATGAATAAAGTTAGGATGAACACCCCCTTTAAAATGTGCTTCTTTCATTACCTTGCCATCTTTGATTGAAAAGTACCACGGGCTATCATTATTGGGGGTAGTAACTTGATATTCATTCCGAGAATCATTTAGTATCTCAATACATACTGTCGTTCTTGGCATTAAATCAGCACCCTGTTTTGATAAAACGTCATTTTCACCAAAGTTCATATTAATATCATTTTCATCGAACGACCAAGCCGTTTTATTTCCCAGCTCTCTTTTATGAATATTGGCTGGAATGAGACCAGATGGAGAGGAAATAAAGCCTTTTGGAGCTTTCACACTCAGCTTTACTTTCGATAATTTCTTGCCAATTATTGCCACTGACCTTACTTTAAAAGTTCCTTTTTCTATATTCCATAATTCTTCTATTTCTAATGGAACAGGCCGCTTAGCAGTAAG
>Ga0180007_10004240_pt1 | contig 15296 bp, 22 predicted proteins | sample MM_PC_MetaG_FD_121122 | JGI IMG/M metagenome (GOLD analysis project Ga0180007, IMG submission 121122) | Groundwater microbial communities from the Aspo Hard Rock Laboratory (HRL) deep subsurface site, Sweden - MM_PC_MetaG | ecosystem: Environmental > Aquatic > Deep subsurface > Groundwater... | reverse complement strand
TCCAACTCAGCTAACCAAACGCTGAATTTTGCTACCACAGGACAGATTTCGGGGCGGATACCAGTGGTTGCCGATGCCGATGGTAAAACGCTAGCTGGGACAGACATTTATGGAACTATGCAACTAGCCACAGGGGCAGGGACTTGGGTTCTCCCCGATATAGATGCGGCAGCAGGAACAGGACAATCATTCTGTGTTTATTCTACTACAGCGGCAGCAGTGGTCGTCGATCCTGATGCTGAAGATAAGATTAGATTAAATGGAACACTTTTGGCAGCAGGGGCAGCGATAACATCTGCCTCGGCAGCAGGAGATTTCACCTGTCTGATGCTGACTGACTTTTCAGGAGACATTGCGCATTGGACAACACTGGGAAGCTCTGGTACATGGACTGGCCCATAAGGAGCTAACATGAAACTAAAATCACTAACCTTATTGTTTCTTTTAATCCCTTTATCTCTTTGGGCAGGCAATCCTCAAGAACTTGCCAGAATGAATGTTGGAATAGTAGGAAGTGGAGCGGCGGCAGGAGGTATAACCTGTTCTTCTCCCAATATGTATGCTTCTTTTGATCAGGGAACGGATGCAGAGTATGTTTCAGCAAATGATAGTTATGCCTATGCTGGAACTGGCCTATATGATCCTGGAGCCACGAGGAATTTTTGTGGGTTTGATGTATATATATACAATGTATCAGGAAATGTCTCTGGCTATACCTATACATTCGGCCTCTGGAATATGTTGGGGAATAATCTTACTGGTAGTTATTTGGCCTCTTGTACTGTTCCTGGGACGAGTATGGCGGGTGATACGTGGGTAGGATGTAGATTCACAAATTATTATACAATTTACTCAGGAACCAATTATGCTCTTACTATCAAATCTTCAGTAATAGACGACCCAAATTATGTACGTATAACTTATGGAGTGGGGGGTTTGTCTGGGAATGACATGACCTGGCTCCCAGATTTGACGGTATTTATGAATACATCAGGCGATGACCGACTAAAATTGTATGAAGCTCAATAAAAGATTATTTTTGCTTTTTTTTCTATTTTCTTTGGCTAGCAGATCGCTTGCTACCACCTATCCTGTTACCTGCACAGGCACAAACGACCATACTGCAATTAACTCGGCTATAAGTGCAGCTTCAACCGATGATATAGTTTCTATCGCTGTGGGAAGTTGTGGCATAGCAGATACGGTTACAGTCAGTAAGGGAATAACCTTGCAGGGGGCAGGTAAAACCCTGACAACCTTCACTGGGTCAGCCAGTCCGATGGTAACTGTATCACATGGTTCGTCAACTTTTGCGAGGGTCACGGGGATTTATTTCAACACAACTGCTTCTATTGCCCTTCGTTTAAGTGGAACGATATATCAAGTACGAATAGATAATAACAAATTCGGAGGGGCTGATAACGGTGTTTATTCTAGTGGCGTGGTGGAAGGAGTAGTAGACCATAACGAATTTCTTAATTGTGATAGGTGTACGTATGTTGGAGGTACTGATACCCCAATGTGGACTATTGATTTCAACGCTGGCACGGGCAATTTTGTTGCTGGGGGTAGTCATGCACTTTTTTTTGAGGATAATACTTTTACTCGCAACAACTCATTTTCAAAAGCTGGCAATGAAATAAGTTATAACCAAGAAGGTGCGAGGACAGTTTTTCGCTACAATACATACGATGAGAGTGCTTGGACAGCAGAAACAAACTTACCTTGGGAGCAGCATGGCAATCAGTCTTACTACGACTCCCAAAACCACCCGCCTGACACTTTTAGGGGGCAACCTATTACAGAGATTTATAATAATACGTTTTTACTTAGAGGTTCTCCCCGTGTGATCTCTCCTCGATCTGGTTCCTTACTAATCCACGATAACACCATCACGGTTTCCAGCCCTGGAGATTTATCACAACTAATTGTATTGATTGAAGAAGAAACATACACATCTCCAGGGGCACACTTCTACCAGAATAACGACTTTGTTTGGCCGACCGAGGACATGATAACAAATACGTTCATTTGGAACAATACTATCAATGGATCGGCATTGACAACAAGCCATGTTGATGGTTGGAGTGGTACTGATTGCTGTGGCACATACCCCGACACGAACTATGTGATAAATTTCAATCGGGATGTCTGGATGCACGCACCAGAAGCCAGCGGTGGAAGGACATATTATAATAATCGTCCTGGTGCTTCGGGCAGGGATGCTGATGGAACCTTGGTATTCACTCAATCGGGTGCTAATGCTTATTATCCTTATACTCCTTATACATACCCACATCCTTTAGCTACCCCACCACATCCTCATGTTACGATAGGATCGGGGCCAGGGATGACGATAAGCAATAGCGGGCCAGGAATAAAAATACAATGAAAAAGCTAATGAAACCTTACGGAAAAGAATTGATATTGGATTTGCATGAATGCAATCCAGAGTATTTTACCAGGCATAAGATTGGAAAATTTTTAAAACAATTATGTATTGATATAGATATGAAGAGAGCTACTTTACATTGGTGGGATGATATGGGAGTTCCGGAAGAAAAAAAGTTGACTGAACCTCACTTAAAAGGAACTTCGGCCATACAGTTTATTACAACTAGCAATATTACTATTCATGTTTTAGATATTCTTAAAAAGGTTTTTATTAATGTATTTTCTTGTAAAGATTTTGATCATAAGCTTGTAATTAAGAAGGCAGAATCTTTTTTTGGTGGCTATGTAGTACAAAATAAAGTTATAAAAAGGTTATGAGTGTATATCTAAAACATGTTTTAGATATACTTAAAAGGAGGGTTATGAATGATTGACACCAGCACTACGACAGTAACAGGCAAACAAAGGAGATGCCCTGTTTGTGGAGAAAGTTTATGGGAAAATGATCTCTCAAGCTGGTTTTCCTGCCGCTGTGGCTGGAAAGAAAAAGAGAAATGTATTTGCTTTTTGTGCAAAAAAACGGATTGTGAAAGAAAACGGCTAGAGCAAAGATAAGGAGGTAAGGATGGACTGGAATGAGATTTTTAAAATATTTATCTCGGTCATGTCAACTATAACTGCCACTGGCATCATAGCAGGGGTAGCGGGGATTTTTTCTATTAATAAAAAGGTGAATGAACTATGCGCTGAGTTCGGTACGTTCAAGCAGTGGAAAGAAGATTTCCAACAGCACTGTATTGATACACATACGGAGATTAGCAGGCGATTAGCAAAGGGTGGACTATAATGGAAACTTTAAAAGAATACATCAAACGCCACGAAGGAACAAAATTAAAACCATATCCTTGTCCCACAGGCCATATGACCATTGGCGTCGGGCATAATCTTGAGATTGACCTACCGCACGATATAGCGGAATATCTCTATGCCCACCTTGAGATTACCGAAGCTATGGCAGAGGAGGTCCTAGATTTAGATATTGCAGAAGCGGAAAGAGTAGCAGAGATCCTCTTCTATAATTTTGCAGAACTTACAGAAAACAGGAAGAAAGTATTCGTAGACCTTTGCTTTAATATGGGGATGAGGCGTACATCAAAGTGGAGAGGCCTGAGAAAAGCGGTGAGGAAAAACGATTGGGAACTTGCCGCAGATGAACTTATGTGGCATAATGGGGTAACTAAGGATTACTTATCAGATTATTTTACACAGGTTAAGGGAAGGGCAATAGAGAATATAAAAATGATAAGGGAGGGATGATGAGAGAATTTATGAACCGTGTGGTAGAAGTGCTAAAGGGAAATGTCGGATGGTTACATCTTGATTGTCTTCCTTGTTCTCACCCAAGGATTTATGTGTGGGTCAAACCGCTAATAAGTGAATTATGAAGATAGACATTGATCTTTACTGTCCAGCTTGTCATGATATATTAGAAAGTCTTTTCATCCGAAAGGGAGAATTTTACGTTCTGCCTTGTAAAAATAATTGTGGTAGAAAGGAATATGATGAACAACGAAACCGAAAACCTAATTTAGGAAGGGAGGAGGACTATGAGGCTCGTAGATTTAGAGGTGATCTACCTTATATTACCCGTTAAAATGATAAGGGAGGGATGATGAGAGAATTTATGAACCGTGTGGTAGAAGTGCTAAAGGGAATTGGTCAAAGTTGTAAGAACTTTCGTGATCTATTCCGGAAAATCTTTTTTATCTTATTCATTTTATTATTAATAGGTTGTGGCTCCATAAGGATGACAGGAATTAAACTATCGGAGCAAGATTTGCTTAATGAGACGGCTCACAAAACGATTTCCCTGAATGGCCTGCAAACCTTAGATTTTAATATAGGATTTATTCGAGGGGCTTTGCAGGATGATATGATACCACAATATTATATTGATCTCGTAGCTCGCCTTGAGGAAATAGCTATTAACTATCCTTCGATAGTAGGAGAGAATGGGGAGGAAACCCCTATCTGGTCTGAGGATGATTACGTGTTGGGTGAGGCAATGGGATTAAAAGCGGCGGGGATAGGTAAGCTAACCGAGGAATTGATTGATCAATATGCTCCTAATGTATTAACGTATTTCCCTAGCATACTGAAATTTTTATAGAGGAGATAATAGAATGAATCCATTATATAAAACCAAAACCTTCTGGACTGCTGTTGCCGGACTGTTAGGAATAGCAGCTGGATATTTTACTGGGGAATTAGGATTAAAAGAAGCGATAGAATCGGCCTTTCTTGCTTTAACTGCTATTTTCCTGCGGGCAGGGATACAGAAGTCGGGGTTAAAATAGTTGTAAAGGAGAACCCATGGCAGTAAGAATTCCTAAAATTATTGGCAATCAACAGATTGGTACGCTAAATATAGCCCGTCCTTCAGACAATGCTCTGGGCGCTGTTGCAGCGGAACTTGAAGCAGCAGGGGAAAGCCTTATAAAAGTAGAAAAGGTTATCCAGGATCAACAGGATAGAATTGATTTGGCCAAGTTGCAGGGGGAGTATGAGGCCGGCATGACAGATCTGAAATTCACAATTAGCCAAAACCCCGATTATGGACAACATACCACCCTGCTTACCGAGGGGGTCATCAACCTGCAAAGTGATCTTCTCCAAAAAGCAAAAGTCCGTGCGCCAGTGAGTCGAGCTTTCCAACAGTACATTGGGGGTTCATTACCGATAGAGTTTGTCGCCGTTAAGGCCAACGCAGTGCGGTTGCAAAACGAACAGGCGGTCACGGATCTTGATCTGATGGCTGATACTTTCGCAGATCAAATGTCTTTGACTGTGGACCCCAAGAAGCGTATCGAGACTTCTAACACGTATGTTACCCTGGTAAACAATGCAGTCCAAAAAGGCATGTTGAATCAAAAAGATGCCGATATAAAGCTACAGAAGTTTCGGGAACTCACTGCCGAAAAAACTATGTCGGTCTTAGGAAGAACTGACCCCACAGAAATGAGAAAACAACACCAAGCGGGGGCCTTTTCCGCAATAGAACCCCTAAAACAGATAAAGATCTTGGAGGGGGTGCGAAGAGAAGAGGCCGCAGTTGACGCCAGGGCCAGGCAGCAACTAGAACGGGATAAAGCAGAAGAAAATAGGAAGGTAACATCTCTTGCAGTATTTGGAGAACTACCAGATTCGTTTTTTGAAGAAGCGGGTCGCAACCGCAATCCCCTTATATCTCCACAGCGGGCAAAAGAATTAAAGGCCATTAACGACGATCCTCCTTTAGGCGGGGGTGGCGAGGAATATGGCTCAGATATTATTATGGGGGAATATTTCTCACGAGCAAGATCCATAGAAACCATAGTAAAAGCACGAAAGGAATTAAATTTTCTTGAGATTACAACTCGGGCAGGAATGAAGAAAAGGGATAAATATTTAGCTATGTTGCAAAGCCATCAAGAAGGGCGGGAGGCGGTCGGTCTTGCCGGACAAGATCGTACGGTTAGAGAAATTAAGTCAATGGTGGGCGCTGCGACCGAAAAAGAATTTGTTTCTTTTTTGGACATAATTAATACTAATAGAGGCAAGGCTATAATCCTCGATGCTCAATACCGGATCTACGTTCGAGGAGAAGATCCCACTACAGTAAGGGCCGATGTAATGAAACAACTGGAAGCATTTAAAACCGAGGCAGGTCCACATGGCAAGGTTGGAGATCTACGCTAGAGGAAAAAAATGACAGAGCCAAAAAAACAAACAGAAATAGAAGATGTGTCTGCCGAGGAAATTATCGCTGCATACAGGGATGGATACATAACGGCATCCAGGAGGACTGAACTCCTGCACAGAAAAGCAAAATCTATTCTCGAAAGACAACTCGACAAGGACGGATATTTTAAGACGATACTTAAGCGAACTATCCACCATGTGCAGAAGGGATGGGACGATTTTGAGTCCGTCGGTAATGCAGTAGATGTTGAGGACAAAACCGCATGGGAAAGTTTCAAAAATTACGGAATGTCCATATGGGGGCAAGTGGAAATGCTAACCGCAGCCATAAATGCGTTCGGGGAGGTTAACGGGGAAGAGGCCAAAAGGTTAGCTCAATATATGGGAGCATCGCCTGGATTAGCTACAGTGGTCGGCATCGCCGCAGACGTAGGCACTGCGTTCTTTCCTATAGGGTGGGGTTCAAGAGGCGCAGTCAAAGGTATCAAGGGAATCCAAGAGGTTTCTAAAGCAAGAAGAACGGCTAAGACCGTTGCCATGATGGAACGGACGGCTGAGGATCTTGCGAAAAAAGCCAAGGAGATGCCAGAAATTGTAGCCGGCGCTTTATCCAAAGGACTCCATAAAGATGGGCTGGTTGAACAAGCGGCCAAAATAAGGAAAGAGGCCGAGATACTAGGCGCCAAGGCCGTTGATCCCAAAGATTTGGTGGCCAAGGTAACAGGGAAGGCCAATATACCATCAAAAGGGTGGAAACGGGCCGCAGAAGCGGTTCCTGTAGTTCCAAAAACAAGCATCCAGGAAAAATTCTTCGAGGATTTAAAGGCGGCTCAGGAGGAAATCAAAAAACTAACTGCCAGGCAAATCCATGAAGAGGTTGCCAAGAGGGCCGAGGCATTGGGGAAGACTCCAGCGGAATTGATAGATGAATTAAAGGGTGCTATGCCAGGGCAGGCGGTTGATGAAGTCTCTATGTATAACTATCTAAAGGCGATTGAGCCCCAGCTTACTGAATTAGAAAGGCGGGTGAACATCGTGGTGAAAAATGTCGGCGATCTCGACGCCGCCGACGAGTTGGCCTCATTTTTTACGGAGTTCTTGACTTTTGCGCCAAAACTTGGGGGAAAAGGAACAACCGCCGGTCGAGTAGTGGAGATTCTAAAAGAAAAGCCGGATCAGAAAGGCATTACCGATATGATCATGGCATGGGATCCCGAGAATATGGCTAAAGGGAATTTCCACGATGCCGTAGTCAGAATGGCGGAGGATCTCAAAGTTGTCTTCGATGAAGACCCAAGGGGAATCAAGTCCCTGGCTATGCAAGGGCGCACCATCTGGCAGCGGTTCAAAGAAACAGGCTGGCCTTATCTAAAAGAGCTTTACCTGAACCTGCTGCTATCCCGACCGCTTACACAAACACGGAATGTAGTCGGTAATTCGTATGCAGCCTTAGATAGCGTGCTCACTCACACATTAGGGGGCATGTTTTCCCTCAACAAAGCTAAAGGAATTGCCGGAGCGGGGGAAGGCGTTTATATGGCAAAGGGGATGTATATGGCCATGGGGGACGGTATGAGAGCATTTGGGCGTGCTTTTACAGAGATCCCTTTTAATGAGGCGAGCAAATTAGATTGGGGGACGCATAAGATTCCAGGGAAATTAGGGAGGATAATTAACATTCCAGGCGATACACTTGGGGGGATGGATAACTTTTTCAAAACGCTTCTAAAGCGCAGTAGCTATTATGCCGAGGCAATGCGGGACGCAACGCAAAAAGGATATAAAGGGGAAGATTTTGCACATTTTGTAGCGGATCGGATAAAGAATCCCACTCAAAAAATGATATACAGAGCACAGAAGTTTGCGATCGAGCAGACATTTCAGAATGAATTGGGCACTATAGGGACGAAACTACAAAAAATGTTGCAGTGGGGGCCCTTGGCTCTCTGGTGGCCTTATATGCGAACACCGATAAATTTAACAAAATACGCATGGAATCGGACGGCGGGTCTACAGTTTCTTTCTACTAAACTATACAAAGAAATAAAGGCGGGCGGTGTGGCTGCCGATCAGGCCATAGGGCGAATCACAATGGCTAATCTCCAGGCCATGTTTATTTATCAGTTAGTCCAAGAGGGATTTCTTACGCCAGGAGGTCCGGCAGACCCAGGGCTACGAAGAGGATGGCTTTTGAAGAACGAACCATACTCTTTCAGGGCAAAAGAGGGCGGCCAACATTTTAAAATTAGAGATTTCGACCCTGGATCAACTCCGCTTGGGTTAATAGCTGATTTTGTCGAGGTACATAATCAACTGGATGATTTCGATGCGGAAAAAGGCGCCATGGCGATAGTATTTAGCATTATGCGAAATATGGGGGAGAAGTCTTGGTGGATGACTATGTCGGCGCTAAGTGATTTTGCGTCGTCGATCAAATACGGACAAGAACCTGGCAAAAAAGCGCTTACTCTTCTACTCAATCCCTTATTGACTTTGACGACAGGGGGACCAATCGTAGCGGGGGTAGCTAGACAAGAGGATGACGTTCAACGAGAAGCACGGACGGTGATAGACCAGATTAGGAGAAAAATCCCTGGGTATTCCGATGAACTCCCTGCTGCCCGTGATGGGTTAGGACAACCAATACCGATACCTCATAGCGTAGGTGGGAAAATTTGGGGATCTAATTTCCTGGATACCTTCATCCCGTTTACGCTAATGAAAAAACCCGCTCTTGGTGAGGACTGGGTTGCGGATGAAGTAGCGAGGTTACAAATTTCTATTTCTCAGTTTCCAAATACGGTCGAAGGACGCAAGAAAGACAGCTTTGATCTACGGCCATCCTTACCTGGAGAAAATGTCTCAGTTGATCTCACCGCACAAGAAAAGGACTTCTGGGGAGAACAATACCGCCAGTTAGTAAGAAATCCGATGGTAGGAATAGAGTCGATGTTACGGAACAATCCTGTATACAAAAAAGCTCCTTGGGCGTTGCAACGAGAAATGTTTGCGGGAGCGCTTTCTGACCTGCGCAGCGGAGCCGAAAATATAACAAAAATACAGTATCCTGGGGTAGGGATACGGCTTATTGACGCACAATTAAAAGAAACTCTACCAAAAGTGCAACCCTCAGAGCGTGCCGCCCTCGAAGAAAAAACAGCCGAGTATAAAAACCGCTGGCTCGAAATGGCGCCGCAAGAAAGAAATAATCTACTCCGGTATGGGGTGGTAGATCCTCCCGAGTAGTCTATCGTTTCGCTTTGGCAATTTATAAGCAGGTAGGCAGGGAATTGAACCCTGCATAGTTAGGTATGTGAACGATGATCAGTCGCTTTAAGATTGCCGTTGTAATCTCGGCTAACCACCACAAGGGGTTCTCCTAACCTACCCCAACCCGTAGCGTCTACCCCTTCCGCCACTACCTGCTATTCCCCTCTTAATCCCATACAGGGCATCCCGATCTTGTCGGACACTGCTGGTAACAATACTTCTCGGTCATAATGTCGCCGGCATGATTAGGGCAAGGCCCGGGAGCCATGGCGCCTTCTTCTATATAGCCTCTCTTTTCTCCCTCTTTCTTCGGAGGATCGGCCTTAACTTTTAAGCTAGGTTCTTCCTTTTTTGGCTCTTCTTTTTTACCAGTTGGCGTTGGCTTCCATCCAAAACGCCCGAAGAGATCTTCAAGGAGCACTTCTTTTTCCTGTATCGCATTGTAGAGCCCCGCCAAAATCCCTATATCTTTCCCCCCTAGTACCTTTTTGTCTATATATTTTTGGACTAAGGCTAGAGAGATTCCCATGTCTTTATATCTTTTTAGAACTTCTCTCTTCTTTCCCGCGATTATAGTGCGGGCCTTTTCTTCATAGGCAAGACGTAATCCGGCAGGAAGGCTACGATTGATAACCTCACGTAACAATTTAGATCTCTCGGCTGCCAGTTTAAGATCAAAACGGTCTGGTGGGTATTGGGCAATTCTGCCGTCATAGGTTTTGTAAAACTTAGAAACCCTCTGGGTAAACACATGTCTTATGTTTGTTTCATAATCAAGGAATACCGCCACCAAAAGGGCGTGTTCGGGTGTTTCTTCTCCTATCTCGCACCCATAGGAGGAATTCGCCCATCTATTCGCAAGAGATTCGGCAAACCTAATTCCCTGACCTTCTGCATAGGTCATCTCGCCGTCTTTATTTTTTCCCACTGGCTTAGTGTATATCACATCGAGGGCAAGATTAGGGTAGCGATCAAGCTCGGCCAAAGAATCCGACAATATTTTATCTTCATTCCTTGGTCGCTGGATAGCCACACTCATTTGCACATCGTTTTCAAGCCTGATAAGGCTGTGGCCTTCCTTTAGCAATTGCTCCGGCACTTCATTTTGTTTTACTAGTTCTGTCATTTTTCTCCTTTCTTGATTAGATAATATAATTTATCTAAACTTTTTAATAAGACCCAGATTTAGATCTAGACTCAGATTTAGATCTAGACCAAGATTTAGATTTAGACCAAGATCTAGGCCAAGACCAAGGCCTCCAAGGCCCAGGCCTAGACCAAGAAGATTTAGCTCTAGACCAAGACCAAGGCCTAGACCAAGGCCCAGGCCAAGACCAAGAATCAGACCAAGACCTTTCTTCTTCTATACTTTTCATTATTATATTCATTATTTTTGCCCCTTTGGAAGTTTATGCAGCCAAGGAAAAAAATCAGTTACGCTTTCTAAATTAACAAAAGCGTCTCCAACTTCCTCATATTCGTCTAATGTTCCTTCTTTAATAGTTTGCATAAACCTTCCACTATCTGCTACCCAGACAGTTTCTTCTAGTTGCAAAAAAAAACCAATTCTTTTTGTTACTCTGCCTATTAAATGATAGGTTACGGTTCTGAAGAAAAAAGATTGACCAATAAAATCATCATAAACCTCGTAGTCTATTTTTTCCTTCTCTTCGTTATATCCTCCTACCCGACATCCGCAGTTTTCACATTCAAATGCTACGGTTTTGAGCTGTTTTCCTTTCTCGATTCGCCGATAATTCCGTTCACCGCAGTTTTTACAATAAAAAATATGGCTGTAAAACTTAGGGCAGTTTTCTACAGATACTTCCTTTTCTATGTCTTCCATGATATCCTCCTTGCAATTACTGATATAACCAGTCACTCCAGCGGACGTGCAAAACGCCGCTGGCCTTGGCGATTTTTAAAGGACTAGCTTTTATATAAACATTGCGACCAATACCCGCACCACTTCCTAGAACATTGCCAGCTTCCAGGAGTAGCGGGTACAAACACCCCCGTTTTAATGGCTCGCATTGCTAACTCAATTTTAGACATTAGCCGTTCCATCGTCTCATCATCCCTCGGAGGAGCGGTCTGTTCGACAACCTTCTTCCCTGCCACAATCCACTGTTTTTTTAGTAGGGAAGGAGGACGCCCATACTTGACCCGATGCGCCAGGTCATAAATTGATAGTTGCATATCCCTATTAGCATCGCCAGCCGGAGGAGTCTTGGCGGTGAATTTTACCTCGGCAATCTCATTACCGGAATCAATTCGATCAATAAACCCCATTAATTGGGGATTGTGACCCTCAAAAACAATGTCAAACCGTTCCTCTGAGGCAATAGGGTTAATGGTTCCAATTCCGTGCCATAGATCACGTTTTATTGCGTTGATCTTGGCGGGCTTGGGTTTTTGGGATTTTACGGGCAGAGTAGTAGGGTTGTAAAAAGTCTCAATGCTCGCAATACCCCGGTCTTTAAATTTTCCCAGAGTTTTAGCGGGTGAACTTCCAGCAAGTTCATCCTCGGAAAAAACAATGTTATATTTTTCCGACTTCCAAAGATCGGAAAAATGGTCAGTAAGTTCCGTTAGAGGAAGGTCTTTCCCAGATTTTATTTTCTGGCTGAAGTTTTTCTCTAACGTTTTATGGCCGTTCCCCCCCAGAACCATAGCTCCCGAAGGGGGTATTTTTATCCCTTTCCTGTATCTAAAATCGTACCTGATGCCACAGGTAAACACCATATTTATCTGCGTATAGCTTATGTGCTCTTGCATAAATACTCTCCTTCCTTCCGCATTATTTTTCCTCCTCCTTTTTTTCCCATTTTTTCCTTAGGACCTGGTAGTTAGCCTCGATTATATTGATGTCATCTAGCAATCGTTTTGCGTGGCATGGACGGCAGATTTCTTTTATCTTTCGTCCAGGGCTATTCCTGTCGAGAACAGCCGCCGCAAATTCGCCGCATAATATACATTTTTTATCTTCTTTCCTCATCTTTCTCCCCCCTTTTTTTCTTCTCAAATTCTTCCTTCAGTGTCTTCATTCCCTTCCTCTCCTAATAATTCAGCCATCTAAAAGTCTTTCCCACTCAACCGGAGACCGCTGTTCCAACTCCTGAATGATAATTAATTCAGGGCCTGGCGGTTGCCAGGTTAGCAGGAGCGCCCAGAACCAAAGAAAAACTGCTATCGCAGCAATTTTTAATATAATTGCCATCATCTCGCCGGATATACGCCCCTGCCCCCTACTTTTTTAAAATATCGCCCTTATAATCTTTCTCCAAACCTCCAGGCAGAACACCAAGGCCCCTATCCAACAGGCGCTCCTTATCAACCGCCATTTAAGCCGATATAAAAAATCCCTTCTTCTAAGTTTTGCCTGGAAGTCGCCGATCCAGGCTCGGTCATTGTAATCGTAGGTCATGGTTTCCCTCCAAATTATTTTTTAACCTTTTTTAACCTTTTTTTAGGAAACTTAAGTGACACCCCGTTCTGGTATCGTGACATTGAGGGTATCCACTCCCCTATGTCGCCTGGTTTCAATCCAAACTGTTTTTGGAGTGATACAGGCAGGGAGATCATTACTTTAGCTCCGACCCTGATTAACTTCCTAGTAGATTCGCTTCCCATTGGGTACCTCCTTTCTGTAGTCTATCGTTAGGGTATCAAACTGGATACCCATTGTCAAGAAAAATCTTGACATCAGTGAACATCGTAGTCTATCGTTTCGCTTATTTATAGATTGCCTTATATTCTTCATGGCAGCGGTAGCACATTTTTTTCTTCCGTTCCCACTTAGTTTTTAACTCAGTTCCCTAGCCTAGGATTGATAATCCATGGGCTAGAATTTTCTTCATAGCCCCAGACTCAGCCCTAGCTGCTCTAGCAGCAGCTTCAGCATTCAAAGCCCCAGCAGCCTCATCAGCATCCAAAGCCTTAGTCCAAGCCGCTCTAGCAGCCTCAGCAGTAGCCTCAGCAGCGAAAACAGCCCCAGCGGTCCCAGCTCTAGCAGCAGCCTCAGCCGCTAGAGCTGCAGCCCAAGCCCAAACCGCTCTAGCAGCCCCAGACCAGCCCCAAGCCGCTTCAGCAGCCTCATTAGCAAACTCAGCAGCCGCTCTAGCAGCAGCCCTATTATTTTTTGTGGGAGCTGTTATACATTTTTTGGCAGCCTCAATGGCCTGTCGTGGTCGTTTATCATTGGGGCACTGTATCTCTGTTTGTTCCGCCGCAAACACGGCATAGGAAATGTATTCCTTGTATGTCATAACCCGGGCAATTAACCAGTTTGCCCAGACCAGTTTATCCTCGCTAATGAGGAGTTTTATTAGTTCAACATCGTTGGTTTCTCTTTGCGAGGTAAACCAATCAACCCCACTATAGCAGGCGTTCTTTTTTTCGAGCCATTCTTTAGATATTTCCATCTCTACCCTCCCTTTATGCCGGAATGCGCCGGTACGCTCTTGGTTTAAACCAATCCTCTATCGTTAAGGCTGGTGTAACAATCGCTGGTTATGATCACATGGTCTAGGATTTTTATACCGATAATTTCACCCGATTGCACTAGCTGTTTTGTGATATTTTGATCTGCTTGGCTTGGCTCTATGCTTCCGCTAGGGTGATTGTGAGCAATAATTAAGCTCTGCACGCCCTTTAAAATAGCCATCCTGAAGGTTTCCCTTGGGTGTACCGGTGATGCGTTGAGTATACCAAGAGATACTAGCTCAATATACGCTATCCGGTTTTGTCCATCTAACCCTATGGACCAGAAGTGCTCTTTGGCTTGGTCTATGGGATGTTCTGCGGTAAGTATTGCTCTAAAAATGCTGGCCACTTCTTCAGGGCTTGTTATTTTTTCTAGCAGATTTTCCTTGATAATCAATATTTTCTCCTCCCTTTTTTTATACATCGTAGTCTATCGTTTCGTTTAAATTCCCTCCTATTGCCACGTGACCATGCGGCGGCCTCTCCCAGGCCAGCGCGCGGGGTCAATCCACGTGACCATGCGCCCACGCGCCCAAATAGGGGAGTTTAATCTAAAGCGTGCCAGCCGCAATCCTTTTATCACACTGGGATATAAGGGCCTCATATCCATCCCCGTAGCTGCTGCCCTTCCTCATCATCCATACCTGATCTAGAGCGGTTTCTCTGATGGTTGTTAGCCGCTCCATCGTTGTTTTGGGGTTGAGAGCCTCTGTCATTAGTTCTCCTATCCCGTCCCCCAGTGTTCTGTGATGGGGAAACATAGGATCTACTGGGATTCCCTCATAAAAATGGTTTAGATTGCCAATTTCCATAGCTTTTTTCATCGTTCTTCCTCCCTTTTTTTATACCGGATAGCACCGGTACGCATACAATAAAAAAGCCCATAAGATTTTACTCTTATAGGCTCTTTTTCGCCGCCCCTATTTTAGTGGATCTTTTTCTCCGCTAGAGAAAAAATTACAGAGGGTTGTGGTCGAATATTACCACATCCCCCGTAACAGGGGATCTATATATCAGTTTCCTTGCCTTTCCATGCAGAGCGTGGGCAATCCTTAAATACATCCACACAGGGGCAGCCCCTGTCAGGACAACTTCGTTGCCCTGTCCTGCTTGGGCTTGTGTTTCCCCCAGATAGTGGGTCATCTTGGAGAGTTTCGCCTGCCCATCGTGTAGGACAGCCAGGTCAATTTCTACTTGGATCATCTTTTTTCACCTCCTTTATTCCCAGGCCAATCCCCAGGCCAGGGCCTCCCGTGAGAGGCCCCAGTCTGGGAGTTATACGGCCCATCTCCTAAGAGAGGGGATCTCTAATCTCTCGTATTTCCCCTCTCTGCAACCCTCTGGAGGGCGAATAGTCCTCCCAAAGAGTCGTCCTTCTTTGATTTCTTCCCAAACTCCTCCTCCTC
>Ga0180007_10004239_pt1 | contig 15298 bp, 8 predicted proteins | sample MM_PC_MetaG_FD_121122 | JGI IMG/M metagenome (GOLD analysis project Ga0180007, IMG submission 121122) | Groundwater microbial communities from the Aspo Hard Rock Laboratory (HRL) deep subsurface site, Sweden - MM_PC_MetaG | ecosystem: Environmental > Aquatic > Deep subsurface > Groundwater... | reverse complement strand
GGAGTCGCGTTAGATGATCAAGGTAATGTTGAAGTCGATGCGGACTTCATGACCTCAGTGGATAAGGTTTTTTCCGCGGGAGATATGCGGAACGGCCAATCGTTAGTAGTGAGGGCCATCGCCGACGGTAGATGCGCCGCCCGCAAAATTGATAAATACCTTAACAGTCCTGTTGAAAACTCCGAAGGAGCAAATGCATGACAAAGCGAAAAGCGAAAATTGCTTTAGAAGATGGCAGAGTGTTTAACGGTTTTTCCTGCGGCGCGATAGGCGAAGCATACGGCGAAGTGATCTTCAATACAAGCATGTCAGGCTATCAGGAAATACTTACGGACCCGTCATATAAAGGACAGCTTATTACCATGACGTATCCGCTGATAGGCAACTACGGAGTTAATAAGAGCGACGCGGAATCGGCAAGGCCTTTTACCGGCGGGTTCATTGTAAGAGAGTGCTGTCCCGTGCCATCTAACTGGCGATCGGAACAAAGTCTCCCGGAGTATTTGAAAAATAACGGCATAGTAGGCATTGAAGGCGTTGATACCAGAGCCCTTACAAAACATATAAGAATGCAAGGCGCTATGAGAAGTGTGATATCGACCCTTGATCTTGATAATGACAGTCTGATCGCGAAGGTTAAAGCATCCCAGGGTTTAGAGGGAAAAGACCTTGTAAAAGAAGTAACATGCAAAGAAAAATATGTATGGAACAAAGAAGGAAAATACAAAGTAACTGTTATAGATTGCGGGGTTAAACACAATATTCTGAAGTTGCTTGAAAAATATGATTGTCGGGTGACAGTAGTACCGGCAGGAACTACGGCTCTTGACATTCTTGAGAAAAAACCCGATGGTGTGATGCTTTCAAACGGCCCGGGTGATCCTCAGGCGGCAAGAACTGTTTACGCCAATGTAGAAAAACTACTGGGCAAGGTGCCGATATTCGGAATATGTCTGGGGCATCAGATGATAGGCCTTGCGATAGGCGGAAAAACTTACAAGCTCAAGTTCGGGCATCACGGAGGCAACCAGCCCGTTAAAGATCTAACGACAGGAAAGATACTTATAACCGTGCAGAACCATGGGTTTTGTGTAGATATGGATACTCTTGACGCGCGGGAGATAGAAGCGACGCATATTAATCTTAACGACAATACGCTGGAAGGATTTAGACATAAGAAACTGCCGGTCTTTTCGGTGCAGTTCCACCCTGAATATGGACCGGGACCGCGTGACTCAGAATATTTATTCAAACAATTTACGGATATGATGGAGGAAAGTAATGCCTAAACGGACTGATATAAAAAGGATACTTATCATCGGCTCGGGTCCGATAGTTATAGGCCAGGCATGTGAATTTGATTTTTCCGGTACGCAGGCCTGCAAGGCTCTTAAACAGGAAGGGTTTGAGGTAGTGTTAGTAAACTCCAATCCCGCCACTATAATGACCGATCCTGAAATAGCCGATAAGACATATATTGAACCTATCACCCCGGAAGTTGTAGCCAAAATAATTGCGAAAGAGAGGCCGGACGCTTTGTTGCCGACCCTTGGAGGCCAGACCGGGCTTAACACCGCGATGAAGTTATGCGAGATGGGAGTGCTTGATAAATTTAGTGTCAAAATGATAGGTGCGGATTACGATGTTATTAAAAAGGCTGAAAATAGAGAGTGCTTTAAGGAAGCCATGCAAAAGATAGGGTTGGATCTACCCCAGAGCGGGTTGGCTCATAACATGGAGCAGGCCATTGAAGTGGCGGAGAAAATAGGTTTCCCATTGATTGTACGGCCGAGCTTTACATTGGGTGGTACCGGTGGAGGGACAGCGTATGACATTGAAGGATTTAAAGAGCTCGCCGCGCGCGGCTTGCACAATAGCATGACAAACGAGATCCTGATAGAAGAATCCATCATCGGCTGGAAAGAGTATGAGCTGGAAGTTATGCGGGACAGGATGGATAACGTTGTTATAGTTTGTTCAATAGAAAACCTGGACCCGATGGGGGTGCATACCGGCGATAGTATAACGGTCGCGCCGCAACAGACGCTTTCTGACAGGGAATACCAGGATATGCGCGATGCCTCCTTAGCGATCATTCGTGAAATAGGGGTTGAAACAGGTGGATCAAACATACAGTTTGCCGTTAATCCTGAGACCGGCCGTATGGTAGTTATAGAAATGAACCCGCGTGTTTCACGGTCATCGGCGCTTGCCAGCAAGGCCACGGGGTTCCCAATAGCGAAATTCGCGGCCAAGCTCGCGGTGGGGTACAGCCTGGATGAGATCTCAAATGATATAACCAGAAAAACCCCGGCGTCCTTTGAACCCGCTATAGATTATTGCGTAGTGAAAGTCCCCAGGTTCACATTTGAAAAGTTTCCCGGGACAGACTCTACACTTGGTATATCCATGAAGTCCGTCGGAGAGACCATGGCCATAGGACGTACGTTCAGGGAGGCTTTGCAAAAAGGATTGAGGGGACTTGAAACCGGCAAACACGGCCTGGATGACATGAAGAAGTCTTCCGAATTAGATGTTCAGGTTCTTTCCGATTTTATTTCTCGTCCGAATGCTGACAGAATATTTTATATCAAAGAAGCCTTCGTGCGTGGATGCAGTATAGACGAGATATACGCATTAAGTAAGATCGACCCGTGGTTCCTGCGCAACATGAAAGAAATAATCGACATGGAGAAAGAAGTAACTGAAGCGTTGGCCGGGAAGCTTCCCGAAAGCATAGCATCCGGCGAAGACATTAAAGACATAGTGAGAGAAGCAAAACGATTCGGTTTCAGCGACGAGGCTATGTCAAGAATGATGGGCTGTCGAGAAACCGAATTCAGGGAGGCAAGAAAAAAAGCCGGAGTGATACCTACATATAAGTTAGTTGATACATGCGCCGCCGAGTTTGAAGCATATACGCCGTATTATTATTCTACGTATGAAGATGAATGCGAAGTTACCCGGTCGGACAGAAAAAAGATAATGATCCTCGGAGGTGGACCTAACCGGATAGGCCAGGGAATAGAATTTGATTATTGCTGTTGTCACGCGTCTTTCGCTCTTAAAGAATTAGGGTATGAAACAATAATGGTCAACTCAAATCCTGAAACAGTATCCACAGATTACGATACTTCCGACAGACTCTATTTCGAGCCGCTTACTTTTGAAGATGTGATGAACATCATCGATAAAGAGAGACCCGATGGGGTAATAGTGCAGTTCGGGGGGCAGACACCGCTTAACCTCGCCGACAGACTGGAAGCGGCGGGAGTCCCTATTATCGGCACTTCGGTAAGATCGATCGCCCTGGCAGAAGACCGAAAACAATTCAAGGCGCTTTTAGATTCACTCGGGCTTAAACAACCTCCGAACGGTACAGCAAATTCAACCGGTGAAGCTTTGAAGAAAGCCGCGTCGATAGGATACCCGGTGGTTGTCAGACCATCATATGTGCTGGGTGGACGCGCGATGAAAATAGTATATGATGACGAGGCGTTAATAGAATTTATGGCCGAAGCGATTGATGTTTCTCCTGGACATCCGGTGCTTCTTGATAGGTTCCTTGAAAACGCCATTGAAATAGATGTGGATGCCTTAAGCGACGGGGAGGACGTTCTCGTATGTGGTGTTATGGAACATATTGAGGAAGCCGGTATCCATTCGGGGGACTCCGCCTGTGTATTGCCGCCGCATAATATTTCCGATAATATCATTGCCGAAATAAAAAAACAGACCGTTCAATTGGCTTTAGCCCTGGATATAGAAGGCTTAATGAACGTTCAATACGCCGTTAGAAACAACAATATATATGTTCTTGAAGTCAATCCGCGCGCTTCAAGGACGGTACCTTTTGTTTCAAAAGCCACCGGCCTGCCGATGGCGAAAGCCGCCGCGAAAATAATGTCGGGCAAACGAATAAAAGACATGGGAATAAAAGATCCTATGGAAGGGCTCTACTACACGAGCGTTAAAGAGTCAGTGTTGCCTTTTTCAAGATTTTCAGGGATCGATATCATACTGGGTCCTGAGATGATGTCTACGGGGGAGGTTATGGGAATATCTAAAAATTTTGGAACTGCTTTCGCGAAAGCGCAAGCCGGAGCGGGTCAAATACTACCCAGGGAAGGCAAAGTTTTTATATCGGTACGTGACAGTGATAAGCGCAACATAGTTTTTCTGGCAAAAAAATTACAGGACATGGGTTTTACGATCGTCGCTACTTTAGGTACGGCTAAAACCCTGCGTAATAATAATGTGAAGGTAGAGGTCATCAAAAAAATGCGTGATGGCAAACCCAACATTCTCGACATAGTCAGATCAGGAGAAGTAGCTCTGATAATAAACACACCTATTGGAAAGAAACCCCATTCGGATGGGGCTATAATCAGGAGTACGGCGGTTATGCGCGGCATACCCTGCGTTACCACCATGGCCGGCGCGCAGGCTTCAGTGAACGGAATAGAGTCAGCATTGGATATGGAAGAAACCGTTAAGTCACTGCAGGAATATTACGGGGAGATAAAAAATGGATAAAAAGGAATATTGCGGTGTTTTCGGCGTCTTTAACCATGCTTCGGCCGTGGAATTGACATATCTGGGGTTGTATTCACTGCAGCATAGAGGTGAAGAATCTTGCGGTATGGCAGTCTCCGACGGAAAACGCATACGTCAGATCACCGGTATGGGCCTTGTGTCGGAAGTGCTTAACGCGAAAAAATTATCCGGCATAAAAGGTACTAATTCTATAGGGCATGTAAGATATTCCACCACAGGATCAAGCATATTAAGAAATGCCCAGCCTTTTGTGATAAATCATAACAAGTTCTCAATTTCCATAGCCCATAACGGGAACCTCACTAATGCGGTTAAATTGCGGCGCGAGATGGAAAGAGACGGCGCTATTTTTCAGACGACAATGGATTCCGAAGTAGTATTGCATCTTATGGTGCGGTCCGAGGAAGATGGGCTTTCCGGCCGGCTTCTAGACGCCCTTAACCAATGTGACGGCGCGTACACAATGATATTTTTGTCACAAAACAAACTTATAGGAGTAAGGGATCCTTACGGGTTTCGTCCGCTATGCCTTGGCGTGAAGGACGGGTCGTATGTCTTGGCCAGTGAAACATGTTCACTCGACCTGATAGGCGCCGAATATGTGCGGGATGTCGAACCGGGAGAAATGGTAATAATTTCAGATGAAGGTATAACTTCAAGAAACCTTCCTGAAAAAGAAAATACCGCCTCTTGTATATTCGAATTCATATATTTTGCGAGGCCGGACAGCCGTATTTTCGGGCAAAGCGTGTATAAAGTAAGGGAAAGGTTAGGTGAGAAGCTTGCTGAAGAGTATCCCGTAGAAGCCGATATGGTGATGTCTATACCCGATTCGGGTAATTATGCCGCATTGGGTTATTCTAAAAAAAGCGGGATACCTTTTGAATTCGGCATGGTGCGTAACCACTATATCGGCAGAACATTTATACAGCCTTCCCAGGAAATGCGAAAGCATGGAGTAAAGATCAAGCTAAACCCGATAAGAGAAGTACTGAAAGGTAAAAAAGTGGTTGTAGTGGAAGATTCCATAGTAAGAGGCACCACAACGAGCGGTAGAATACAAGCCATACGTGAGGCCGGCGCCAGGGAGATACATATGCGTATCAGCTGTCCTCCCATAAAGCACGCGTGTTTTTACGGCATAGATTTCCCCAGTCGCAAAGAACTGATAGCAAATCAGATGGATACAATAGAGGATATCGGCAAGTTTATAGGCGTGGACACCCTGAAATACCTTAGTATCGGCGGTATGATGGACGCTGTTTCAGGAGATAAAGAAGGTTTCTGTAAGGCCTGTTTTAACGGCCAGCACCCGAACAAGGTGAATCGAAGAGCGGCTAAATCGGTGTTTGAGTCATCATGAACACAAGGAGCGGAGTGTTATGGCTAAATATATTTTCATAACAGGTGGTGTGGTCTCAAGTCTTGGTAAAGGAATAGCGTCGGCGTCCATTGGAAAGATTCTTGAATGGAAAGGGTATAAGGTAGCGCTTGTTAAATGTGACCCATATATTAATGTTGATCCGGGTACGATGAACCCTTACCAGCACGGGGAAGTCTATGTTACGGACGACGGCGCTGAAACTGATCTCGATCTGGGCCATTACTTCAGGTATACGAATTCTCCGCTTGCAAAATACAGTAATGTCACAACCGGCAAGGTCTACCAGAACGTTATCACGAAAGAACGCCGCGGTGATTTTTTAGGGGGTACGGTACAGGTAATTCCGCATATAACTAATGAAATAAAGGACTTGATACGACAGGGTGAAAAAAAACATAACGCGGATATTGTGCTTGTTGAGATCGGCGGTACGGCGGGCGACATTGAAAGCTTGCCGTTTCTTGAGGCGATAAGGCAGATGAAGAATGAACTCGGGCCCGGTAACGCTATAAATGTGCATCTTACACTCGCTCCTTACGTAAAAGCGGCTGGCGAATTAAAAACAAAACCAACACAGCATTCAGTAGGTAAGCTCAGGGGAATAGGTATACAGCCCGAAATACTTATGGTGCGTACTGAAAAGCCTCTTGACGCCGGCGCGCATGCGAAAATAGCCCTTTTCTGTAATGTTCAGCAGGATTGTGTTTTCGAAGCGCGCGATGTGGAAGACATATACGAAATACCGCTGTTGTTCAAAAAAGCAGGATTGGGTAAAATTGTGCTTAAAAAACTTGACCTCAAAGTCAGAAAGAGGAAAGACAGCAAAAGATGGGCGAAAGCCGTAAGAATAAGAAAAACAGCGAAGAGAAAGATCAAAGTAGGTGTTATAGGAAAATATATAACACTTCAAGACGCGTATAAATCTATTGATGAAGCGATAAAACACGGCGCGATTGCCAATAATTGCGGTGTGGATATAGTAAAAATCGAGTCTGACAACCTTGAAAAATATAACCCGGAGAAACTTCGATCAGTATTTAAAGGAGTATCGGGTATACTTGTGCCCGGCGGGTTCGGAGTAAGGGGTATTGAAGGTAAACTCTCCGCGGCAAAATATGCCCGCGAAGAAAAAATACCATATTTAGGGATATGCCTGGGTATGCAGATAGCGGTTATAGAATTCGCGCGTAATGTCTGCGGCATGGAAAACGCCAACTCCACCGAATTTAACGCGCGCACAAAGTATCCTGTAATATCACTCCTCTCCGAGCAGGAATATGTAAAGTGGTTCGGTGGAACCATGCGTCTGGGCAAATATAAATGCGTCTTGAAACCAGATAGCCTCGCGAAAAAAATATACGGCAAAACTGAAGTTATGGAAAGACACAGACATCGGTATGAATTTAACGGTGTTTATAAAAAAACGTTTATCCGGCAAGGAATGGATTTTAGTGGTTTACATCCCAAGGGAAACCTTGTCGAAATAGTGGAGATCAAAGATCATCCGTGGTTTATAGCGGTGCAGTTCCACCCCGAATTCAAATCCAAACCGGATAAAGGGCACCCACTTTTCACGGGGTTCGTTAAAGCGGTTCTTAAATTGCAGGACAAACAGGGCGGATGAAGCGAGGCGAAAAACATGGTTACTACTGGATTACCGAGTTTAGATAAGATACTGACGGGTTTACGGGCCGGAGATAACGTTGTCTGGCAGGTAGATGATATCGCCGATTATAAAGATTTTGTTACCCCATATGTAAATACCGCCCTGGGATCAGGTAAAAAAGTGATCTATATGCGATTCGCTGATCACAAACCGCTTTTAGAGCCTGATGGAAAAGTTACTATTTACGATCTTGATGCGTATGAAGGATTTGAGCACTTTTCCACTCAAGTCAACAATATCATTTCCGACGAAGGTGTAGGAGCATACTATGTATTCGATTCACTTTCCGCGCTACTTTCCATATGGGCGACTGATCTAATGGTGGGTAATTTTTTCATGGTTACGTGCCCGTATCTATATGAATTGGACACTGTAGCCTATTTCGGGCTTATAAGGAACAACCATTCATTTAAAACGGTAGCACGCATAAGGGAGACTACACAGCTTCTCATAGACATCTATGGTTGCAACAACAATTATTATGTTCATCCGTTGAAGGTTTGGAACAGATACTCACCTACCATGTTTTTGCCTCACCTGAGAAAAGGCGACGCATTTATACCGATAACTGACAGCGGAGACGCGGCAGAAGTATTAACTCATATAAGCGGTATCGGTACTGAAAACGCCAGGAGGAATCTTGATTATTGGGACAGGTTATTCCTTAAAGGGGAGGACCTTATCGCGAGTAACGCTTCCCGCGAGGAAAAAGACAAAATGTTGGAGCTGTACTGCAATATGCTGCTTTCACGTAACAAGAAAATACTGGATATGGCTAAAAAGAATTTTTCACTCGAAGATATCATAAGAATAAAATCGCGTGTTATAGGCACTGGAAGTATAGGCGGTAAGGCCGTTGGTATGCTTCTTGCAAGGAAGATACTTGAAAATAACCCCGAGGTCAAATGGGGGACTTACGCTGAATCACATGATTCTTTTTATATAGGATCGGATGTTTTTTATACGTATATGGTGCAGAACGGATGGTGGAAGCTGCGCATGGAACAAAAGACCGGTCTCGGATATTTCGACGCCGCGCGTGTACTTAAAGAAAGAATGCTATACGGTAAATTTCCTGAAGAAGTGATGGAACAATTCCAACAGATCATTGAGTATTTCGGTACGTCACCCATAATAGTGCGTTCAAGCAGTTTGCTCGAAGACAGTTTCGGAAACGCTTTTGCGGGCAAATACGCGAGCTTTTTCTGCGCGAATCAGGGATCCCCGGAACAGCGGTATATGCAATTCGTTGAAGCGGTGAGGAAAATATATGCCAGCATGATGAATGAAGACGCTCTGGTGTATCGCCGTCAGCGGGGTTTGGATACAATGGACGAACAAATGGCTCTTTTGGTCCAGCGGGTATCAGGTTCGTATCACAAGAAATATTTTTTCCCTGATATAGGCGGTGTGGGGGTTTCTTATAACACGTACGTATGGAACAATAAGATGAATTCCGATGCGGGTATGCTGCGCGTGGTGCTTGGCTTAGGCACAAGAGCGGTCGATCGAGTGGAAGGTGGTTATCCGAGGGTAGCCGCGTTGGACGCGCCGTTAGTGAAGCCTTATGAGGATATGGCTGATGTTAAGCGGTTCTCACAACGCGAAGTTGACCTTATAGATGTCGAAGAGAACGGGTTCGATACTGTTGCATTTGAACAACTGGTGGAAGAAAACATCGATATCGATATGGAACATACAGCTATACAGGATAAAGAGGCTATCAAGTGGATGAAAAAACATGGCATGGAATCACGGGATAAATGGATAATTACTTTTGATGAACTTTTTTCGCAAAAGATATTTCCAAATGCGATGCGGAAGATAATGAAAACTCTTGAAAAAAGTTACGAGTACCCCGTTGAGATAGAATTCACCGTGAATTTTACGGATGATGGAAAATTCAAGATCAACCTTCTGCAGTGCCGTCCGCTTCAAACGTCCGGAGTAGGTAAGAAAGTGGCAATACCCGCTAAAATAGATGAAAAAGACATTTTCTTCAGGTCAAAAGGATATTTCCTTGGCGGTAATATTTCGCAGAAGATAGAAAAAATAATACATATCAAAGCCAAAAAATATATCGAATTACCAATATCCGAAAAATACAATATAGCGCGTATAGTGGGGCAATTGAACAAACAGATAGACAGTAAAGATGATACGCCCGCGCTTTTACTCGGTCCGGGAAGATGGGGCACTTCCACTCCTTCGTTAGGCGTGCCGGTGACCTTCGCTGAGATAAATAACATTGCGGTTATTGGTGAAATAGCTTTCCCCGAAGGTAATCTTATGCCGGAATTATCTTTTGGTACTCACTTTTTTCAGGATCTGATCGAGACCAACATCTTTTATGTGGCGCTTTTTCCCGACAAAAAAGAGGTTACCTTTAATTATGATTGGCTAACCTCTTACGAAAACCTTTTTCTATCAATGACCCCGGACGCGGCGAAATACAAAAACATTATCGGTGTATATAACGTGCGAGGCTCCGAACTTAAGATCATGTCGGATGTGATATCACAGGAACTGGTCTGTTTTGGAGAATAGAGTTTTGCTTATCCTTCCTCCATTACTATCCGGATACATTCAAGACTTCTGCAAAACAGGGAAAGAGCTTGTCGTCATTCCGGCGAAACGAGGCGCGTCGTTCCGACGGAAGCCGGAATCCAGAAAAGTAACAGGCGCGTCATTCCCCAGCTTGACTGGGGAATCCAGTAAAATCAGTGTTTCTTTCTTGTCCGGTCAAGCCGGACAATGACATTTTTGCTATTCTCAAGAAGTCTAATCCGGATATATTCAAGTGATATCAACCCTTATGGGAGGGAAATACCATGGCACCCTTTACGTCACCATTTATAGCCACCATTTGTTTATACCATTTATTTATTAGTTGATTTAATCCCGCATAAAGATACAATATTACATAAGCTGAGCATCCGGCTTTATGAACTTACAGACATATTTACAGTTCTATAAAAAATACGGGGGAAAATGATGAGCGAATCGGCAGAGGGAACAGGCGCAAGGGTATTTGCTGAAAGCTACGGGAAGAATGTATTTAGCTTAAAAACAATGCGCGATTATTTGTCCGATAAAGCATATAAGTCTCTTCGGGCGACAATAGAAAAACGTGAGTTGCTTGATCAGGGGATAGCGGATGAAGTGGCGGATGCCATGAAAACCTGGGCGGTTTCACACGGCGCGACGCATTTTACCCACTGGTTTCTTCCTCTTACCGGCACTACCGCGGAAAAACATGATTCCTTTATTTCACCCGATCATGAAGGCGGCGTTATGCTGAAATTTTCCGGGAAGGAACTTGTTCAAGGCGAACCGGACGCGTCAAGTTTTCCGTCGGGAGGTCTCAGGGCAACATTCGAGGCGCGCGGATATACGGGATGGGACCCGACCAGCCCGGCTTTTATTAAGAAAAGCGGAGACGGCGCTACGTTATGTATCCCGTCGGTGTTTTGCGGTTATCACGGTGAAGCCCTGGATAAGAAAACCCCGCTCTTACGTTCGATCGAAGTCCTTACCAAACAGGTCAGGCGGTTGGGAAAACTATTTGGCATGGACATGGAAGGCAAACAGGTATACGCAGCATTAGGGCCGGAACAGGAATATTTTCTGATCGACAAAGAGATGTACTGCGAGCGCCTTGATCTTTTGCAGACCGGGCGCACGCTGTTCGGCAGAAGGCCCGCCAAACATCAGCAAATGGAAGACCACTATTTTGGCGCCATCAAAAACAGGGTGCTGGTGTTTATGGATGAGCTTGACCGTGAGTTGTGGAAGCTTGGTATCCCGGCTAAAACACGGCATAATGAAGTTTGCCCGGCGCAGTTTGAGATAGCGCCTGTCTTTGAAGAGCAGAACCTGGCAGTTGACCACAATATGACAGTTATGGAAACATTAAGCGAAGTCGCGGATAGACATGGGTTCGCGTGTTTATTGCATGAAAAGCCTTTTGCCGGCGTGAACGGATCAGGCAAGCATAATAACTGGTCCATATGTGTTTCAGGTGACAAAAATTGGCTTACTCCCGGTGATACACCGCACGATAACGCGAAGTTCCTTACTATTATCTGCGCGTTGATGAAGGCAGTGGATACGTATGCTCCGATGTTAAGAGCGTCTGTCGCTTGCGCCGGCAATGACCACAGGCTCGGCGCTAATGAAGCGCCTCCGGCGATCATGTCCATATTTTTGGGAAGCCAGCTCACAGATATCATTAATCAATTGGAACAGGGCGGAGCCAGGAGTTCAAAGTCCGCCGGTGTTGTCGAAATTGGTATTTCCTCTTTGCCGAAGTTGCCGCGGGATGTGACAGATCGCAATAGAACGTCTCCCCTGGCATTCACCGGAAACAAATTTGAATTTAGAGCCGTTGGATCAAGCCAGAGCTGCGCCGGAAGCAATGTTGTAATGAATACGATCGTAGCCGATGCTTTGAATGATATTTCGCGAGAGCTGGAGTCGGCTGTTTCCTGCGGTAAAGACTTTAACGAAACTTTGCAGAAAGTACTGCGGGATATTGTAAAGAAACATAAAAGAATATTGTTCGATGGGGACAACTACACCGATGACTGGAAACGCGAAGCTGAAAAGCGCGGCCTCCCGAACCTTGCGACTACACCGGAATCTTTCGCGGCTATTGAAAATGATGAAGCAACGATCTCTATGTTTGAACGGCACAAGGTCCTTTCCCGGGAAGAGTTCAAGGCAAGGATGGAAGTGTATAAAGGCGCTTATGAGCGCACTATACACATTGAGGCGAATTGCGCGTTGACGATGGCGAAGACCATGATAGCGCCGTTAGCTGTCGAATATCAGGCTGACCTGGCTGACTCTATTTTTTCGGTAAATGAGGTAGACAAGGACATACCTCAGAAAGCCGTGCGCACGCTGCTTAAAGATATATGCGTTGAAACAGAGCGGATACTTAGTGCCATAAGCGATCTTGAAGAAGTTCTAAATTCGGGAAGATCTTGCGAGGAGATCATTTCTGCGATGAAAGTATTGCGTAAACCGGTGGATATGCTGGAAAGTATTTTACCCCATGAGATCTGGCCCCTTCCGAGTTATGCTGAAATGATGTTTATAATGTAGCATGAGAACGGCGAAGCGAATATAGGAGGAGTGAGGAGTTTTGATATGAAAAAATCGACGAATGCCGAATATTTAAAAACTTTGAACACGATCAGTAAAGCGATAACTTCCGATCTGTATTTGGAAGATATACTTAAGCTTGTAGTGAACCTTACCGCCAACGTGATGAGCGCTAAAATATGTTCCTTATGGCTTTTAGACAACAAGACACAAGAGTTGACCATTAGGGCCACACAGGCGATGAGCCAGGAATACCTTAAGGAGAGGGGGTTGCGTGTCGGCGAAGGCATAGTGGGGCGGGTGATAAAAGATAGAAAACCCATATCGATCCTTAATGTTCTTGAAGATGATCGTTATAAGGAGAAGGAGCTTGCCCGTAAAGAGAAGCTTGTGTCCATGTTAAGTGTTCCGATGATCGTGAAAGACGAAATGATCGGAGTGGTAAATTGTTATACCAATTGTGAGTATAAATTTACAAAAAGTGACATAGCTCTTTTGAGCACTGTCGCTAATCAGGCTGCTGTCGCTATAAAAAACACAGAGCTCATAGTCAAAACAAAGATCATAAGCGAGGAGCTTGAGACAAGAAAAAGGGTTGAAAAGGCTAAAGGCATTCTCATGAGTGATAAAGGGATCAGTGAGAACGAAGCCTATAAATTGATGAGGAAAGCAAGCATGGATAAACGGGTGAATATGCGAGAGATAGCAGAAGCCGTAATACTTGCCCACGAAATAAACGACAACAGTTAGGAAGCATTTAAACTTATGAAATTCCGCATAGCGTTAGCGCAACTGAACCCCACAGTCGGAGATCTTAAGGGAAATCGCGGCAAGATAGAGGCGTACATTGATAAGGCCAAAAGGTCAGCTGCGGATATTATTGTGCTCCCTGAATTAGTTTTGTGCGGTTCTCCGTTGGAAGACCTTTCATGCAAGCCCCATTTTATCCGGGATAACATAAAAGCATTAGATCTCATAGCAGAGGGTACAGATGGGATAACGGCTGTGATAGGCTTTATTGCCTCAAATGGGTCTGGCCGCGTAAGAAGCGCCGCGGCGGTGATTAATAACGGTTCAATAGAAGACACTTTTTACAAGAAAGACTGTTGTAATGCAGGTGAAGATGCTTGTTGTTCCCGGACGGCGATATTTGCTTTAGGCGATCTAAGATTTGAAATAAATATTGTAAATGGGATATCTGTGTCGGAAAAAGAGATATCCTACGATAAAACCAGGTCAGCTGCGGATATTATCTTTAATCTTTGCAGCTTACCTTTTTGTGTCGGAGATCGTAAAAAAATAATCGAATATTTTTCTAAAAAATCACAATTATCAGGGAATTTTAATTGTTATATTAACCTTGTTGGCGGACAGGATGGGATCGTTTTTGACGGAGGGAGTTTTATCGCGGCGCCTGACGGCAAGATAGCGGCTTCCGGACCGCGATTTGAGGAAGATATTGTATTTTTTGACATTGACACCGCATCTTTTGCGGAAGTGGGAGATAAAGACAAACAGGCGTTGAAAAAACTTAAACTTAAAAACAAAACTGAGGAGCGATGCGCCGTTGATAATGTTGTTTTTAAGGAGTTGGATCGTATAGAAGAGATATATAACGCTCTTGTTTTGGGAACGAGGGACTATTTGCAGAAAAATGGTTTCGAAAAGTGTGTTTTAGGCCTTTCAGGAGGCCTTGACTCGGCGTTAACGGCAGCTATTGCCACGGACGCCATCGGTGCCGGCAATGTAACGGCGCTTTCTATGCCTTCACAATTTTCGTCAAAAGGCACCCGTCAGGATACCCGGAAAACTGCCGATAATTTAGGGATCATACTGCATGAAGTACCGATAGAGAATATCTGCAGCGTGTATCACAAAGACATAGACAAGGTTTTCGGAGAAGAAGTTTCGGGGGTGTCCGGAGAGAATCTTCAAGCCCGGGTGCGCGGTAATATCCTTATGGCATTTTCCAATAAGTTCGGATGGCTTGTACTTACGACCGGGAATAAAAGCGAAGCAGCTGTGGGATATTGCACGTTATATGGTGATACGGCAGGAGGCTTTGCGGTGATCTGTGACGTGCTTAAAACAACAGTTTATGAATTAGCCCGGTACATTAACAGGAAGAAGGGGTGTGAGTTGATCCCGGAAAGTGTTATATCACGTCCGCCGTCAGCCGAGTTAAGCCATGGTCAAAAAGATACTGATTTTTTACTGCCGTATGATATCCTAGACCCCGTATTGGAAGCGTATATCGAAGAACGTCTCAGTTTTGACGATATTAATGTCCGGTATCCCGGCATAGAACGCCTGAAAGACATAATCAACATGGTTGACAAAACCGAGTATAAAAGGCGGCAAGCCCCTCCCGGGGTCAAAATAACGCATTGGGCATTGGGGAGAGAAAGGCGCCTGCCGATCACGAATAAGTATAGAGAGCCAGGAGTCTGAATGGCAGCGTTATTTGTTTTATGGCGGTCGAAATAAAATTCTTGATTTAAAAACTGGTTCATGATATAAAGTTGTCTGACGTGTAATGTCTAGCAGGCAATGAAGCCCTTGGATCAGAAAGATGCCAGGGG
>Ga0180007_10004238_pt1 | contig 15298 bp, 9 predicted proteins | sample MM_PC_MetaG_FD_121122 | JGI IMG/M metagenome (GOLD analysis project Ga0180007, IMG submission 121122) | Groundwater microbial communities from the Aspo Hard Rock Laboratory (HRL) deep subsurface site, Sweden - MM_PC_MetaG | ecosystem: Environmental > Aquatic > Deep subsurface > Groundwater... | reverse complement strand
ATTCTGGTGGGAAAGCTTGAGTTGCGTGAACTGGAACAGTTCCAGTTGCTTCATGAGCTTGGTTGCTCGGTCGGCAAGGTCGCTGTCGTCGTCGCCCAGCAGGTTGAGAAGTTCCAGCAGGGCGCCTTTCAGGGTTGCAATGCCGTCCTGGTCGCCATTGGCAAGCCTTTGCTCCATGGAAAGTCCCATCTGCTGGACAAGAAATTTCAAATAGCCGCCGCCCCTTGTCCCTGTTGATGCCTGACGCAGGGTGTTCAGCCAGTTGCGCAATTCCTGCTGGGAGGTGGAGGTGAGATGTTCGTACGCAGGATGCCTTCCAGTGACCAACTGCTGCAGCAGGGGGAGAAGATCCATTTTGCCGCCGGCCAGGTGAATGGTCTGGCCCAACCGGGTCTGGAGGGGGTTTTCAACTATCTGCAGCTCTATCTTCGGCGAAGTCGCAACCACCAGCAGGTTGAGCTTCTGGCCGGTCTGCAGCGGCACCCGGGTCTCAGCCACAATGCTGCGGCCGCCGACCTCCAGCATGACCCTGTCCAGGCCGCCCTCGGCAACCGAGGCACGGACGATCTTATCAACAGGCAGCTGGAGCCCCCGTTCTTCCGGTGAGGCTACATTCTCGGCTGTTGCTGTTGGGAGGGGCGGAACAACGGTTGATGGCGGGGCAAGGACTTCCATGGGTTACGTTGTTCCCAGGATGCGGACCTTGAGGCGCAGCTGTTCACGTTGCAGGGCAAGGCAGTAGCCGATTATTTTATCCTGGTCACTGTCTTCCAGGGTATCGAATTTGAAACCGACCACGTATCTGCCATCCTGCCTTTGATGAACACGCATTACCGTGCAGAGACAGGTAACAGACTGCAGCCGGGGTTCCGGGATGGGAATATCGATTTTTATGCGTTGATTTTTTTTAAACGGTTCAATGGTGCCGGGGAAGGTGATCATGATGCCGCTGCCGCTGATGTTGATGGCCTCGCCGACAATCGGCTTATCCTGCTCAGCATTACCCTTGGGCGGGTAATGTGCCATATTGACCGGCAGCTGGGTGTCGACCCTGAAGAAATCCCTTGTCTGCTCCCGGCTGATCGTGATTGGTGTTACTTCGTTGAGAATGATCCTGCGGTCACCTTCGATCTGTTCGATTGCGGCGGAGAGAGAGAAGCCGATTGAGCCGGTGTCCACGGAAAGCAGGCAGTTTTTTTCGGTATTTATAGTGTCAACAGGTAGCCTGCCGGGCATGAATTCAACGACAAGCCTGTCGGACATCCGATAGGCAAGGCAGTCCAAAAGGATCTTCCTGCCTCCCTGGCTGGGAATGGAGATCTTGCAGATCTGGGGCGAGTTCAGATAGTCGAGGGGATCTGTAGCCACTGCGATCCTTATATCTGTGTTTGACTGTTAGCTTCAATAACGATCCTCAATCTTGAAACTATGCCATGTAATGGTGAAAAATACAACATCGAGTTCAAAGCTCAAAGGTGAAAGGTGAAAGCTACTGAAACTGCGTTTTGTTGTCATCGAACCGCATTATCGGCATTAGTGTCAATCGTTGGTTTGTTTCGTTAACCAACACACTTACGATGATTTGCAGAGCCTTGAGCTTTGAGCTTTCAGCTTTATCGGCATACGAAACTGCCGATGATTGACAGAGCTGGATACTGTGGCCCACAGTGCCACAGTATCCTATACCGCCCCGATATTTAAAGGCCGGTATTCGGCCGGTTCCTCATAATCCCTGGCCTCGGCAGATTTTTCCTCGCTGGTGAGTCTGATTGCCTCTTTCCAGGTGTCGCGCAGCTCGGTCAACAGGCTTTCGACCACCTTGAGCGGCTTGGCATTATTGCGCAAATTTGCCCGGCAGAGTTCCTTGATCATGAAATGATACAGGGCATCAAGGTTCGCCGCGATCTCGCCGCCGATTTCATGGTCCAGGTGGGCGGCAAGCTCCGAGAGGATGGCAATGGTCTTGTTGATGTGCTTTGCGCGAACCTCATGGTTGTTTTCCAATACTGCCATCTGGGCCTGGCTGACGAAACGGATGGCGCCGTCATAGAGCATCACAAGGATTTGTTCCGGCGTTGTCGAGGCCATCATGTTTTTTTTGTACTGGTTCAGATATGCGTTCACTTTTCCTCCTCCTAAGGATTCGTTGAATTGGTAAGCTTCCTGCTTCCCCTGGTTTCAGGACAAAGGTGTCCTGTGAGCCCGCAACCCGTTTTTTCGGGCCGGGTCTTTCCTGGCACAGGTTCGTAAAGCTGCCTGCCCGCGTTCGTTACGTGGGTTGAGTCTATGAACCGTTTTAGGACTGGGTGTCCAGTAGCATGCCGCGCAGCTGCTCGGCAAACGCCGATGCAAAGCCAAGAATCTCCTCAGGCGGTATCTGGCGGATAAGTTCGCCGGAATCGCTGTCATACAGCCTGATAACCAGTTTGTCCGCCTCCCGGTTGTTCTCAAAATGGACACTGTACTGTCCATCCTGGGTGAGCTCCTTGATCTTGTTCAGAATCTCTTCTGATGCAACCTTCTTTGCCTCCGGTGACGGCTGTTCGGCTACTGCTGCATCCTTCCGTTTCCGTTCGATGTCTTCGCCTGGCGAAGGTCTGTTCTGCGGGGCAACCGCTTGAACTCCTGATTTCATTGCTCCGACTTCCATGGTATCCTCCTTGATTGTTTTTTGTTGCCGGGATTCCTTTCCCGTTTACCTGACTGACCGGCTGCCGGCGAATTTTCCATATGTGGCAGCCAACTTCTTCTTGTTGTCATGGCCTGTTAATTTGTTTTTCAGTTCATCCCGCATCTCTTTAAGGTCGCGGAGAAGTTCCTTGACTTCTGAGTTTGCCTGTTGGGCAATCTCGAGCAATTGCGGATCGCGACTGAGGTCCGCGGCCCTTATTTCGTCCATAATTTCTTTATGTTCCCTGTTCAGTGAAGCCATTGCCTCGGTGTTGTTTGCGGCCAGGGCATCCCGGATCTGTCTGGTGATGCCGGCAAGCCTTGTGAACAGGATGTTATGCGTGCTCTGCTGCAAGTCGGGGCCCCTCGTACAAACTATTTTTTTTTACGTCTGTCTGACCCGGTTTTCTGTAGCCCAGTTCCTGGGCCGCGCCCTCAAATGCCTCCTTGATCTCGATCAGCAGACTCAAGACCTCGTTAAGGGCCCTGACATCGTTTTTCAGATTGGCATGGGTGAGCCTTTTTATCATGTAGTGGTACAGGGCATCCAGGTTTGTGGCGATCTCGCCTTCAACCTCCATATCCAGTGAGCAGCAGAGTTCGTCGAGAATCGCTATGGCCCTGGAGATATTTTCACCTCGCATGCACGGATCTTCATTCTGGATACCGGTTTGGGCCCGATGGACAAAACTGACCGCACCCTCCAGAACCATGAGCAGAATCCGTTCCTTGCTTTCGGTTGTGGTGACGGTTGTTTTTTTATAGGCATCCAATCCGTTCCGGACCATTTTTTCTCCTTATCTGCCGGCTATGTATGTATTCATGTTCTGCAGCCCTGCGATCTGCTGGGACAGGAAGTTACTGGTTGTCTCGAACTCAGACAGCAGCACTTCCAGGGCGGCAAACTGGAGCCGCATGCGCTCCTCTACCAGCGCAAGCCGCCTTTCCATACCCTCAACTTTTTCCTGGATATCATCGATGCTGTCGTTGATACCGTCCGTCCGTGTTTCGAGGATGCCGTCAATGGGGTCAAGGATATAATCCAGGGCAGCGACCGTGAGAACGCCGAAGCCGGTGGATGAGGTGGTGAAGAAATTAACCACATCGTCGTAGTCATCCCTCAGGGCCTCGGCCAGTTTGGCAGAGTCAACCTTGAGTTCAAATTGATTGTCGACATTTTCCTTTTCTTCCAGGGTGATGCCCAGGTCGGACAGGTAGTTGTAATTGGTTGCACCGGTGATATTGCTGCCAACGATATCTCTCAGCTTGTTTTTGATAAACTTTGTGGTGCTGTCTCCGAGCAGAATGCCACCCTGCTCGGTATCCACATCATAGCTGGAGTTGGTATCGATAAAGCTCATCAGGTTATTGTAGGCCGAGACAAATGAGTTGATATTGCTGGTCAAGGTGCTGGTGCTGTTGGTGATGGAGAGCACTGCGCTGCTGGTAACGGATTTTGAGTTATCTGCTGACCAGAAGGTGTTCGGAGCAATATTGATATCATCGGCTGTGGTGACAAAGCCCAGGGTGGCGCCAACAGAAGTGGCAGCGTTGGCGCCGTTACTCCAATCAAGATCGATATCTTTTAAGTTTTGGGCGGCACTTCCATCGGCCTTTATTTTAAATTTATTGGTGGAATAATCAAATTGAACCGTGTAGTTCAGGCCATCATTCGTTCCGCCGGGGTCAGATACGGATGCAGCTTCAAGTTGGGCTTCAATATGCGCGGCAAGCTCCGTGTAGGTGTATGTGCCGTAGGTAAGGGTCGCCGCAATGTCCTGGTCTGTGTCCGTGCCATCATAGTCTTCATGTATATCGAGTTTGTTGTTGGTAGAGTCAATAGTCAGGGTGTCAATGGCCGCATTCGGGTCCAGGGTGATGTCCACACCGGAGAGCACATCGGTCATGATGTTGGTGTTCCGGGTGATGGTGGTGCCGTCAAGCCTGATAATGGCATCCTGGCCCGCTTCAATCTGGGTCATGTTCTTGGCGGCAGTGGTGTAGACGAGACGGGAGAGGCCGTATGCATCGGTGTTGTTGCCGTCCGCATCGGTCACCGTGATATCGATATTGTAATCCTCGCCAGTGGTCCCGGAGGTCAGCCTGAGGTATTTCCAGGTGCCGTCATCCACAACCGAAGCCGTGACGTTCGCGTCGGACTCATTGATATTATTGGCAATATCCTGCAGGGTATCCGTGGCGGCAACATTGACTTCAACCGCCGTGTCGGTTCCCACCGTGATGCTGATGGTGCCGCTGCCGATGCTTGGTACAGAGCCGGCTGTATAGGTGGCAGCACCGGAGTTGTCAGCGGATGCCGTAAAGCCAAGGGTTGTCGCGGCACTGGTGCTGGAGTTGGTGCCCGAGTTCCATAAGAGATCCAGATCGGTTACCCCGCCAGTCTCGGTAATGGTGAACTTCTTGGTGGCATAGTCGTAACTCACCGTATAGGTGCCGCCAGCAGCATCCATTTGGGTCTTGATTTCCGCCGCCAGGGTGTCAAAGGTGTACGTGCCTGCGGTCAGGGTGGCGGTCAGTTCGCCGCCGCCGTCTTCCTCAAAGTTAATCTTGTCGTTGGAACCTGCCGTTATGGTCAGGGTGTTGCCGGAAATGATAGAGTAGTCGGCGGTATAGGTGGCTGCGCCGGTGTCGTCGGCAGAAGTTGCAAAACCAAGTACCTCTGCAGCGGAAATATCACCGTTGTCACTGCCGTTGGTACCGGTTTTCCATAAAAACTGGACTTCGGTAAGCGAATTTGAACCCGTGCCTGCATCGCTGATGACAAATTTGCTGTTATCATTGTCATAGGTAACTCTATATTCAACATTCGTGCCGTTGGCAGTGTTCATCTGGGTCTCAATCTCAGCTGCCAGCTCCGTGAATGTATAGGTGCCGGCAGTAAGCGTTGCGGTTTTTTCAACACCCACCCCGCCGCCGATGTCTTCCTTGAAGTCGATTTTATTGTTGGTTGCGTCGATGGTGATGCGTGCCCCGACCTGTTCGCCCTTGGCAAAGGTGCCGGACGTCAGTTTATTGGCCTGGGCAAGCTGGTAGATTTTGAGATCGTAGTTGCCGGGCGAGGCAGTGCTGTCCGCTGCCGCGGTGAAGAGGTCCGTATCGCCTGATGTTGCGGTGAACGAGGTGAGATCGGTGGCTGAATCAAGTTTTTTTGCCGCCGTATCCAGGCTGTTCAGAAGACTCTCCATGGAGCCGTAGGCCGTGAGTTGCACCTGGAAAGCGGCTTCTTTCTGCTGCTGCAGGAGGATGGGGCGCTGTTCGATCTCCAAGAGTTGGGTGATGATGCTTTCGGTCTGTATGCCTGAGACAATCCCACCGACTGACATGGTTCCTAGAGTCATGATCTTCTACCCGTATTTTCCCATTCTATATAAAGGTCGTTCTCATTAAACCGTTGGTTGCAATGTTAGGTGCTTGGTACTGGTTACTGGGTTCTAGGTTCTGGGTTTCTCTTAGTCCTGCGTCCTCAGTCCTAAGTCCTGTTTCTTTCAGTTCTGAAGAGAAGATCAGAGGGTGGGAGCCGGAAGGTCCGGCTCCCACCCTCTGGGTATTGGTTAATAAGTTACCTCCCGCCTTAACCGAGCAAGGACAGAATGGTCTGCGGCAGCTGGTTTGCCTGGGAAAGCATGGCAACACCGGCCTGCTGCAGGATCTGGGCCTTGGTCAGGTTCGCGGTTTCAGTTGCAAAGTCCGCATCAAGGACACGGGACCGGGCAGCGGCCAGGTTCTCCGCAATGTTGCCCAGGTTGCTGATGGTTGACTCAAACCGGTTCTGTACCGCACCGAGAGAGGCCCTGAGATCGTCGATCTGGGTCAGGGCGCTGTTCACCGTGGAAAGAACGGTCTGGGCACTGTCAAAGGTGGCAACGCTGGCATTGCTGATTGTGCCCACCGAGGAAGAGATGCCGGCCAGTGACTGCTTGCCGCCTTCAATGCTGCTGATCGAGTATCCTGTCTTTGCAGCCAAGGAAACGGAGCCCTTGGAAACAACATCGGTGTCCGTGGTGGAAATGTCGATCTTGGACAGGATGGACGAATCCGCAGCGGTGGTTACATTGAGGTCAATGTTTACACCGGCAGAACTGGTGATGAGCAGTTCGTTGTCACTGTTCATCGAGGCAACGAGACCATAGGTGGCGGCGCCTGAAGCAGAGGCGTTGAAAACAGTGTTCAGCGCTGCCTGCATATGGCCGGAGCCGTCATTGGCGGTAATTGTCTGGTTAAAGGTTACAGCCACACCGTTGACTTCGATAACAAAGTCTGTGGCTGCAGCAGCATAGGCTGACACGGTACCCAGGTTGGCAACGGTGTATGCTGTTGCGGTTACCTGGTCCTTCAGGGTATCGGTGTTGTTGATAGCATAGGCAATGGCCTTGGCGCTTGCCGCGGGATCAACGGCGGACTGGGAAGCCCCGTCCGCGTCACCGGCCGTGGTTGGCGCTCTGACCGAGTAGCCGTTGATGAGAAGATCACCGGCCACCAGGTTCTCAAAGGCTGTTGCCGTATTGGTAAAGAGTTTTTCATCCAGGCTCACGGTACCTGCCGAGAATCCCGTTGCTGTCGGGTTGTTGCCGGCAATGGTGAATGCTGCACTGGAGTAAAGGGATACCTGGCCACGGACAACAACGTCAGAGGTGTTGGCCGTAATCTCAGTGATGGTCGCATTATATTCAGCTCCTGTGTTGGTAGCAAACTGGATATTGCGGCCGTCAACCGCGGTCAGTTTCATGGTGTTGCTCCCTGCGGTGTATACAGCGTCAACGCCGGCTGCAACAGCATTAATGGCGGTTGCCAGGTTGGCGCCGGAAGTATCGACAACCGAGCCTACGAAAGCCACCGCACCGACACTGACTCCGTTAATAACCAATTCACCGGCAGCCGTTGATCCTGTAGCGGCACCACTTACCAGGTTAAGGGTTATGGTTGTTTTTTCAGCATAGGCATGGACATTGGTTGTCCCGGACAGTCTGTTGATGGCCGCGGCAATGGAAAGGCCGCTGCCGTCGGCATCGGTTGTGGAATAAATATCATCACCGGACAGGGCGGCGCCGATCTCGATGCCGTTCAGCTTCAGGTCAGCGGAGTTCAGGGCTGCCAGTGAATCTGAGGTGGTAAATGCTCCGGCGGTATTCTGCTCCTTGGCCATGGTGTATGCGCCGGCGGATGTGCCGGAGGTCCCGCCAAGGGCGCTTGCCTTCATATTGCCCATGGTCATGGACACGGTGTCGCCGGCATCGTTACCCACCTGGTACTTGGCGGAAGAAAAGGAGCCGTCCAGAAGGACCCTGCCGTTAAAGGTGGTTTTGTTTGCGATTCTGTCAAGTTCCGCAACAAGGGCGTCAACCTCGACCTGCATGGTGGCACGGTCACTGGAAGTCGCACCGTCACTGGAGGCCTGTACGGCCAACTCACGGATACGCTGCAGGATGTTGGTGCTTTCCGCCAGGGCGCCTTCAGCTGTCTGCGCCAGGGAGATTGCGTCGTTGGCGTTTCTGATCGCCATGTTCGTGCCCCTGATCTGGGAGGTCATCCTGTTGGAGACCGCCAGGCCGGCAGCATCGTCCTTGGCGCTGTTGATTCGCAGACCGCTCGACAATCTCTGGATTGCCTTGCTGACATCCATCTGCGATTTGGTCAGGTTCCTTTGCGCTGTAAGCGAAGAAACGTTGGTGTTGATGATCATTGCCATGGTTTTTTCCTCCTTGAAATTGTTGTTCGGGCGTCACTGCCCTCATGTGTTGCACATCAGTTTTTACTGCTTACGAGTCTTTTTTTCCGACCACCTCCTTTCCTGATCATCCGTTGCTGACATTCTGTTGTTTTGAATCGTTACACGCTGGATTGATCGGGTGCTTTGATGTTTTCTTCTGTAATATTAACTTGTTAAGTTTGTTGTGTTTTCGCCTCACATGCACTGCGCAAGGCTGACACACTTCAGTCCTTAGGTCACTTATCGGCATCCGCGTGGATATACTTTAGGGGAATTTTTTTTCTTCTTCCGTGGTTTCAGCTTCTTCATTTTTTACCGGGACTGTTGTCTTGACACCATGTTACCCACATATCCCTGTATGCTGTTTCCAGAGAGCGTGTGATCCTCTTCGCGTTTGTGATGTTTGATTCTGCCATCCTGTCCCGGAGTCCGGCCCGCAGCACTTGGAGTTTCTGTATGTCTCCGGCCAGTTGCACGGCTTTTTCAATATACTCGTCCACTGATCCAGTAATACATTCAGAGAGGTCGACATGAGACAGCACGCTGACTCCGACCCGGGAGACATGGGTCCGCCCCCCAAGGGTTATCACCGGTACACCCATCCACAGGGCTTCGCAGGTGGTGGTCGTCCCGTGATAGGGAAAGGTATCAAGGGCTGTGTCAATCCTGTTGTAGAGAGAAAGGTGTTCCACCAGTGACGGGATGTCGGCAAGGAGTTGGATACGCCCGGCGGTTATGTTGTTTCTTTGAAAGAGTTCCGCAAAAGACTCTCTGACCTCCTTATCTGTAAAGGCATTTGCCTTCAGAATAATCTGCGAGCCTGGTACTGCCGCAAGGATGGCGGACCAGGCTGCAATCATCTCAGGGGTCACCTTGGCAAGATTGTTGAACGAGCCAAAGGTGATCTTACCTGATTGCAAGGAAGGAAGAGGCCCCACCGGGGGGGTGTTTGCCGGGGGCTGATAACAGAGGAAGCCGTGGGGCAGGCGGATAAGTTTCTCGCTATGCCATGCATCGGTCAACCCTGCAGGGTCTGCCAGGTTGTCCGTGATGCGGTAGTCCATTGTTTTCAGCCCTGTTGTGTTGGGATAGCCGAGATAGGTCGCCTGTACAGGGGCGGGTTTTCTGGCAAACAACGACAGCCTGTTGCCTGCCGTGTGTCCGGTGAGGTCCACAAGTATATCAATCCTGTCTGCCTGGATGAGCCTGAACAGCTCGTCATCATCCTTGCAAGTTGTCTCCTGCCATCTGTCAGACAGGCTGCGTAGTCTCTCGGTCATCTGGTCCGGAATCCTTACATCTGCATAACAGAATGTTTCAAACTCGGATCTGTCATGTGTCCTGAGGAGAGGCTCAAAGAAGAAACTGACGGAATGGACCGAGAAATCCGGCGAAACATACCCTATCCGTAGTCTGCGGTCAGGATCGGCATTATTTTCATAAGTTGTCGGAGCAGGAAGTCCTGCGTATTTTTCGCCCCACGAGAGGTGTTCGGCGGAAAGCCTGGGCCCGTCATTGCCGTAAGAATAATGCAGTGTGAAAAGGCGGTTTGATTCTGCCTTTGAATAATTACTATTGTGAAGCAGGGCATTATCGTAACACTTCAATGCCTTGTCCGGTCGGCCCATTTTGGTCAGGGCGTTTCCCAGGTTATTGTATGCCATTGAAAAACCGGGATTTGTCCGGATGGCCTTATCATAACATTCCACTGCCTTGGAGATTATCCCCTGGTCAAGAAAAACATTGCCAAGGTCGTTATGCGCCTCCGCCATATCCGGTCGGATTCGCAGCGCTTCACGCAAGTGGGTTTCGGCCTTGGTATAGTCCCTTAATTTTCTGAAAAGCTCTCCAAGGTTGAGGTGCGCGTTTGCATGTTCAGGATTGAGCCGTATAGCCTGCTGATATGAATCAATGGCGCCTGCTGTTTCGCCCGTTTTTTCCAGGGCCAAACCAAGGTCGTTATACACATCCGTGAAGTCAGGCTTGAGTTGAATCGCTTTTTGAAAACTGGAGATCGCCTCTTGAAAGTGATGGCCAGCAAACAGGCTCAGGCCCAAGTGAAAATAATATTCCGGGAAGTTTTTGTTCCGGTTGATGGCCTGCCTGTAGTATGCAATAGCCTGGCTATAGTCGCCGCTTGCATGGGCTGACATGCCAAGAATATTATAGGCAGCCGGGTTCCCGGGCTCTGCAGCGAGAACTTGCTGACAGAGTTCCTGTGTCCGGGACAGGCTGTCTTTATGCAGGCAGGCCAATGCCTGGTGCAGAATGGCCTCCGTTTCAGAGGCGTCCGTGTTTGTTACGGTATTCTTACATTTGTCCAAGCTCTCAATTAATGGTTTCAGAAAAGGTTCATAATTCCGCCAGCGCTGCATGGATTTGTTGTATATCGGCTGGCGAGCCTGCCAGGAACTGGCGGTTTTTACAGCCCTTGGCGTCTTGTGAAAGGATAAGCATGAGTCGTCCCACTCCAGGCCGAGAAAATCGATCAACTGCCGTGTCGTGCTCTCCGGTTCGTTAATAAGTTCCTCATAGTGCAGTTCGTGCATTTTCAAGGGGATGACTTGCTGCCAGTGTTTCATGAGTCGTTCATATTCACAGTAGTATTGGCCCAGCTCGGCAAGGTCATTGGCATACATGTGCTCATCCTTGAAGTTCTGGAAGTAGATAGACAGGCAGGTGTCCAGGGGATGCCGAATGCAGTGGATAATCCTGGCCCTTGGAAATAAAAGGGCAATCCAGCCCAGTGCCAGGAAATTCTGGGGATACTTGTCCGAAGCTCTCATAACCTCCTTGTTGTTCTCTTGAAGGAGTAGTTTGAAATAGTCATCTGTTAATTCTGTTATGTGGTCAGCATCGAGTCGTTTGCAGAGATCGGGAATTGATTCGTTTGGTTCTTTCAGAGCGAGAATTGACCGGATAGCGGTTTTAATACCGTCCAGTTCGCCTGCTCCATGAATTTGAGGGTGGCTTGCGATGATCTGCTCAACAAGTGATGTGCCGGAACGTGGCATGCCAATGATAAATACCGGCATGTCGGAGATTGAGCCCTGGAAGCCTGCCTGGTCCTGAAAGTTGTCCGGGAATGAGTGGATTACCGAATCGATGGCATTCCGGAATTCATTGTAATTCAGCCGTGCAGTCCTGTGTCTGATCAGGTTGGCTTGCTGGTAATGATGAAAGGCCCTGTCGTACAGCTTGACATCGTTAAAGATTTTCCCCAGGGTAAAATGAAGATGGGCAGTTTCGCTCTCGGTTGTCTTTGAACTCGCGAGAAGAGTCTCGCATTTGACTATATCATCATGGCCGATATGGTTGTATTGTCTGCACGATACCAGCTCTGCCAGTGCCGATATATTGTCTGGCTGAATTTCCAGGCTTTTTTCAAAAGACAGGATGGCCTTTTCAAAGTTGCCGATATCTTTGTAAACGCCCCCTAAAACATAGTAGGCAGAGTCATTGCCGGGCTTCAATTGAATGGATTTCAGCAGTGATTCAATCGCCTTATCGGGCTGCCCAACTTCTTTGTACGTGGCGCCAAGATTGATTAATATGTCAGCGTGGTTCGGATTGATACTCGCCGCCTTTTCATAGATTTTTACGGCATCTTCAAGTTTATTCTGAGTTTTCAACAGGTTGCCGAGGTTGTTGTACGCCTCGGCATAGTTATTGTTGATTTGAAGAGCTTTCAGAAAGGACGACTCCGCGTCATCAAATTTTTTCAGCTCTGTATAGATATTTCCCAGGTTGTTATATGACTCGGCATGGTCCGGCCTGATCTGTATCGACCTTTGAAACGCTGCTGCCGCATCATTGAACTTTTTCTGTTCCATGAAGGCCAGGCCAAGATTGCTGAGTGCTTCGGGATAATCGGGATTGAAATGGAGTGCATCCCGATAAGCTGCAATCGATTCGTCCAGCCTGCCGAGATTTTTCAATATATTGCCAAGACTGTTATGATAAAACGGCTGACTTTGATTCCTGGCAATCGCTTTTAAAACGAGTTGCAAGGCAGTTTCGTTCTTACCGGTCTGTTGGGCGAGAATGCCGAGCAGGTGGTTTGCGTCCGGATGATCCGGTGCACTGGAGAGAATCTGTCTGTAAAGCTTTTCAGCCTCTTGCAGTTGACCGGCTTGATGAAGAGCCAACGCCTGCCGGAGCAGTTCGTTAATGTCCGTTCTCTGGCCGGCCGGGACAGGCCGTTTTTCGGTTTTATGCCGTTTTTTGATCTTTTTCACTTTCAGCTCTTGTTTGTTCTGTCCAACACCTCTACCAAGGGTTGCAGGTCTTTTTTATAGCATTCCCATCGTTGGACAGAACTGGAATAAATGGGTTCCCTGACCTGGGCGTTACTTGCTGTTTTGACCTGTCTTTTGGCTTTGTGGAACGACATGCAGGCATCATCCCATTCAAGATCGCAGTAAGCAAGCAGCCTTCTTGTCTGCGTTTCCTGATCGGCAATGAGTTCTTCATAAAGAATATCATAAATAAAGCCGGGCAATACCCTGTGCCAATGCTCCATCAGTCCTGAATACAGTTTGTAATATTCTCCAAGTTCCACAAGATCATACGCATAATTATGCTCCTCGGTAAAATAATTCTTGTAGATGGAGAAGCAGGTATCCATGGGATTGCGCCTGCAGTGAATGATCTTTGCCTCTGGCAGGATAAGCTTGATAATACCTATGGAAAGGAAATTCTGCGGCATCTTGTCGGTGATATGTCTTGCGGTTTCTGAGTGTTGTCGCAGGAGGGAGGCATATTCCCGGCCAAGTTCCAGGAACTCATCGGGAGTGGAGTCAGCAAAACAGTTGAGGTCAAGGGTGCCTGATTCCGCATAGATTTTTTTTATAACTTCTGCGAGATGTTTCAACTCTCCCGCCCCGAAAACAACTGGATGACTGGCAAGTATTTGTTCAACAAGCGTTGTCCCGGATCGTGGCATTCCCAGGATAAAGAGAGGGGTCTTGTCGGGAAAGCCTGAGGGGCTGAGCCTGTCAAAGAGGCGGGCATCGAAGACTTTTTGGAGTTTGTTGATAGCGTTTTTTTCTTCGGAAAGAGTGTAATGATACGTTTCTCGTTTAAGTCTGTTCCCTTCCTGGAGATATTGGAACGAGACATCAAATTTTCTGAGATCTTCAAATGCTTTGCCCAGTGCGAAACAGATATGCATCCTTTGTTCGCTCTCCAGGCTGGGCTGATTATACAGTTTTTCCATCCTCCGCACGTCATCGCTGTACTCGTCAAATCGTTTGATACTGGTCAGCTGGCGGTATACAGAGGTAAAATCCGGTTTTATCTGCAGGGCGGTCCGGTAGGCTTTCATTGCCTCATCGGCCTCCCCCAGTTCCTTTAATATGTTGCCAAGGTTCTGGTGGGCATCTGCAAAACCAGGATTACGTGCAATGGCGTTTCTATAAGATTCTGCCGCCTTTTCCGGTTTCCCCAACTCCCTGCAGGCGTTCCCTATATTGTAATGTGCTTCGGCAAAGTCAGGCCTGCTGTGGAGCGCGGCATTGAATGCTGCAAGGGCATCATCAAACATCTCCAACTCATTCAGTACAAAACCCAGATTGTTGTGAGCCTCGGCATAATCAGGCCTGACGGCAAGTGCCTTTTTGAGGAACCTGCCTGCCTGATCTAAGTTCCCTTGCTTCATGTATATATTGCCGAGATTGTTCAGCGCCTCGGCATAATCCGGTTTTATCTCGATTGCTCTATCATATGCGGTTATTGCTTTATCCAGCCTGTTTGACTCCTGCAGGGCATTGCCGAGATTACAGAACGCCTCGGCAAAATCTGGTTTTATGGTGATCGCTTCCTGGAATGCCTCAACCGCTTGGTCGAGTTTTCCGGATTTCTGCAAGGCTGTTCCCAGGTTGCAGTAATAGGCGGGTTGGGTCGGATTCTTTTTGACAGCTCGTAAAATCAGCTCAACAGCAGCTTTGTGCCGCCCTTCCTGTATGGCGATAACCCCGAGCAGGTGGTTGGCATCCGGTTGGTCCGGGTCAGGGGCGAGGGCCTGCCTGTAGAGCTTCTCAGCATCCCGTAGCCTGCCAGCCTGGTGATGAGCCATACCCTGCTGGAGCAGTCCGTTCACTGTGTCCGGCCTGACCGCCTGCTTCTTTTTCTTCCTCTGTTGCCTTTTGAGTTTCCTCATGGCATGTCAGCTCTTTTGTCGCACCATGTTCCCCACATTTCCCGAAAGGCATCTTCCAGGGAACGGGTGAACAGTACCGCGTTCGTAAGGGGTGATTCTGCCATCCTTCCCCGCAGTTCATTGCGGAGTTGCTGCAGTCTCGGCAGGTCTGCAGCCAGTCGCACCGCCTTCTCTCTATATCCGTCCCCTGATCCGGCTATACATTCATCAAGTCCGACCCCGGTGAGCAGGCTGACACCAACCCTGGAGACATGGGTCTGTCCTGCCAGAGTAATCACCGGCACTCCCATCCAGAGGGCCTCGCAGGTGGTTGTGGTGCCGTTGTAGGGGAAGGTGTCCAGCGCGATATCAACATGGTTGTATAGAGAAAGGTGGTCGAAAGTGGAATCGGTGAATCCGTGTAACTGGAGTCGGCTTGCCTCAATATCGTATTTTTGAAATAGTTTTATAAGCCGTTGCCTGTTCCCCTCATCACTTAAGGTGAGGGCCTTTAATATAAGATGAGAGCTTGGTACTTTTTTGAGTATTTCTGACCAGATCCTGATCATTTCCGGCGTGATCTTGGCAAAGTTGTTGAATGAGCCAAAGGTTATTGTTCCTGATTTGAGCACAGGTGGTGGGACTGCGTTTGGAGTATTCTCCGGGGGATGGTAACAGAGGAAACCGTGCGGCAGGCGGATGAGTTTTTCTGTATGAAACCGATCTGTCACTCCTGCCGGGTCTGCCCAGGAGTCGGTAAT
>Ga0180007_10004236_pt1 | contig 15305 bp, 12 predicted proteins | sample MM_PC_MetaG_FD_121122 | JGI IMG/M metagenome (GOLD analysis project Ga0180007, IMG submission 121122) | Groundwater microbial communities from the Aspo Hard Rock Laboratory (HRL) deep subsurface site, Sweden - MM_PC_MetaG | ecosystem: Environmental > Aquatic > Deep subsurface > Groundwater... | reverse complement strand
TAAAGGTAATACCAAAGGATGAGTTGGAGATAGAAGTAGCAGGGCATGACAAGCCAGCTGTAATAAGGATAGAGGACTGGTACTTGTATCTGGTGCTTCCCATGCAGCTCGCGTAATTTATTGCTGTGAAAAGAAGAACAGGCCACACCGAAGACATAAAAGGCATACTGCGCAAGATAGTAAAGAAAATAGAAGAGCAAGGGCCTGGTAAAAAAGAAAAGATATCGCAGGCATGGGAAAAGGCGGCTGGAGAAAGAGCTATTCTGCATTCGCGGCCGGTTAGTTTGACGCGCAAGATTTTAACAGTAGAAGTAGATAGTTCCACGTGGCTTTATAGCCTTAGCTTAAAAAAGCGCTTTATATTAAGGGACATAAAGAAGGAATTAGAGCAGTATAAAATAGAAGACATCCGGTTCAGGATGGGGAATATTACATAATGGCAAAGCAGGAACAAAAATATGATGCTCGGACTATCCAGGTGCTGGAAGGCGCTGATGCAGTAAGAAAGCGGCCTGCCATGTATATAGGAGACATCTCAGCAAGAGGCCTTCATCATCTTGTGTATGAAGTAGTGGATAACTCTGTGGATGAGGCAATGGCCGGCTATTGCGACAAGATAGAGGTAACTGTTCATGTGGACAATAGCGTAACCGTTACAGATAATGGCCGCGGCATACCAGTGGACATGCACAAGACGCAGAAAAAGCCTGCTGTCGAGGTCGTCTTAACCACCCTTCACGCAGGAGGTAAGTTTGACCACCGTTCTTATAAGGTATCAGGCGGGCTGCACGGTGTAGGCGTAAGCGTTGTAAACGCGCTTAGCGAATGGCTCGAGGTAGAGATAAAAAGGGACGGGAAAGTCTATCATCAGGAATATGAACAGGGCAAGACTGCTTCGAAGCTCACAGTGGTCGGTAAGGCAAAGACCACAGGTACGAGCGTTACGTTCAAGGCGGACAAAGAGATTTTCAAGGGCGTAATAGAGTTTTCCTTCGAGACCTTATCAAATCGCTTAAGAGAACTCGCGTTTTTAAACAAGGGCCTGAAAATAACATTAGAGCATGAGGGCAAAGAAAAAGAGGCGGAGTTTTTCTATTCCGGGGGCATCGTATCGTTCGTCGAACATCTTAACAGGAACAAAAACGCGCTACACAAGAAAGTGATCTATTTTGTAGGTGAAAAAGACGGGGTTTCGTGCGAGATCGCGCTCCAATATAATGACGCGTATTCAGAGAATATATTTACCTTTGTAAACAATATAAATACAATCGAAGGCGGCACGCATCTCAGCGGATTTAAATCTGCCCTTACAAGGACCGTTAATCAATATTGTAAAAATAAAAACCTGCTTAAATCTTCAGACGTATCTATCTCCGGCGAAGACATACGAGAGGGATTGACATGCGTAGTAAGCCTCAAGGTGCCAAACCCTCAATTTGAGGGCCAGACAAAGACTAAACTTGGCAATAGTGAAGTCGAGGGCATTGTTGTTTCTATTGTGAATGAAAACCTCAGTTCATATTTTGAAGAACACCCGTCAGTCGCGAACAAGGCCATTGAAAAGGCAATACTTGCTGCGCGAGCAAGAGAAGCTGCTCGCAAGGCAAGAGAGCTTACCAGGCGCAAAGGCGCGCTGGATTCAACATCTCTGCCAGGCAAACTCGCGGACTGTTCTGAGAGAGACGCGAGCCTGTGTGAACTGTATATAGTAGAGGGAGATTCAGCAGGTGGTTCTTCCAGGCAGGGCAGAGACCGCAGATTTCAAGCGATCCTTCCTATTAAAGGAAAGATCCTGAATGTAGAAAAGGCACGGCTTGATAAGGCGCTTGCCAATGAAGAGATCCGTACTATTATAAGTGCGCTTGGCACAGGCGTAGGAGAGGAATTTAATCTGGAGAAGCTGAGATACCACAAGGTAATTATTATGACTGATTCAGATATAGATGGCTCGCATATTAGAACACTTCTTTTAACTTTATTTTTTAGACAAATGCCACAGGTTATAGAAAAGGGTCATATGTATATTGCCTTGCCGCCCCTTTATAAGGTAAAGAGGGGCAAGCGGGAGGAGTATGTAGAGACTGAGAAACAATTAAATGATTTCTTGTTTGATCTTGGCACAGATGGCATGGTGCTTACGCGGGCCAAGGACAAAAAGACCTTTAAAGACAAGCAGCTCAAGGAGTTATTAAACCTGGTTTTGGAGTTTGGCAAGCTGGCAAGGGCTATAGAGCGGCGTGGAGTGAAATTGCCAAAATACCTAAGTTTTAGGAGCAAGAAGACCAAAAAACTACCCATTTATATGGTAAAAGTGGAGGGAAATGCCCAATTTCTCTATGATGACGAAGAGCTGGCAAAGGCCATAAAGAAGCTCGAAAAAGAGCTGGGTAAGGATGTTGAAATAGGCGAAAAGAGTGGCCATGTAGTGGAGTTTTACGAGGCAAGGGACGCAGAGAAGATCACTGAGAAGATAGAGAAGATGGGCTTTAAGATCGAGCAGGTATTTCAGCTCGATGCAAGCACAAAAAAGAATGATTTTAAGATGGAGTCAGAAGATGATATAAAAGGCCTGGACACTTTAAAAGAATGCCTTAGTTACGTGCAAGAGATAGCGAGAAAAGGGCTGCACATACAAAGATATAAAGGTCTGGGCGAAATGAACCCGACACAGCTCTGGGAGACTACTATGAACCCTGCGACGCGCACGCTTCTAAAGGTGGCCATGGAGGACGCAGTCGTAGCCAATGAGATGTTCACGGTACTTATGGGCGACCAGGTCGAACCCAGAAAAGCGTTCATAGACAAGTACGCGCTTGAGGTGACTAATTTAGATATTTAGGGACAAGAGACATGGGACAAGAGACAAGGGGGTTTAGATACTCCTTGTCCCTTGTCGCTTGTCCCTAGCAAGGCAGCAAGAGAGGCAAGGATGTACGCGCAAAACGAAAAACTAATACCGGTTTACATCGAAAACGAGATGAAGACTTCCTATCTCACTTACGCGATGAGCGTAATTGTGGGCAGGGCCTTGCCTGATATCCGCGATGGCTTAAAGCCGGTACACAGGCGTATTCTCTACGCAATGATGGATCTGGGCCTGGAGCACAGCAAGCCCTACAAAAAATCTGCAAGAATCGTTGGCGAATGCTTTGTTAAAGACACACTTATATTGACCGAGAAAGGACTAGTTCCTATCCAGGATATTGGACGAGGCGACAGGGTGTTTACACAGCATAGTTTGAAGACTGTTACGCAGTTATATGAGATGCCAAAAAAGGGTCTTTTGAAGATCAGGCTGGACAATGGGATTGCTAATACAGTTACGCCTTCGCAGAAATTTAAGGTGTTAGATAAAAATTTAGAATTTGTCTGGAAAGAGGCAAAGAAATTAACCAAGGAAGATTATATTGTTACAAGGGCCCACTACCCTGAAATCAAAGATTTGGTGAAGCTGAAAAGCGCTGACATCAAATGCCAAGCTTACTTAACTGAAGACATGGCTTATGTTTTGGGTCTTTTGATATCAGATGGCTGGGTCGAAAAATCTAATGGCAGACAGAGAAACAGGATGGGTTTTTGTTCTGCCAGCAGAAGCGTTTTGGAAAAGGTATGCTCGATTTTCAAACAGGAATTTGATTATGAACCAACAATCGAGACGAAAATATGCAAGGGCTTTACAAAGTGCGGAAAACCGCTTAAGAAGCAATACGCTGTAAGGATTAATAGAAACCGCATCAATGATTTCTTCATGGCAAATTTTCATCTCGAAGGCCGCAAGGCAAAGACCAAAAAAATCCCACAGCAAGTATACATATCTCCAAAAGAAGTGATATTTGCTTTTGTTTCCGGGCTGGTTGAGGGCGACGGCAGTATTCATCGCAGAAGAAATGTCATACATTATGGTTCGATTTCTGAAGAGCTGATCGACGGGTTGTTAATACTTTTACAGCATCAAGGAGTTTTTGGCAGAAAATATAAAGCAAAACAGATAAACCCTAGCTTTGTGTTGGGAAGAGCAGTTGAGAGCAGAGAAATGTTCTATAATCTGGAATTTAAAGGGTCTAATGCGCTATCATTGGCGTCTAAAATCAATTGTGTCCAGGCGCTGAAGAAGCTTAGATTATTTGGCATGACTTTTAAGCGAACAATTCCTTCAAAACACAACCTCATTCCTTACGCAGGGGCTAATGTCTTTACTGAATTAAGCGCAAGGCATATTGGGAGCGGCTGGTATCAGGATTTAAACGGCAATAAATTCAGAATGGGGATAAAATATTCAACAGGGTCTAAGATTAGGTACGCGAATGATCTTACTGAGAAACCTTTGAGAAAATGTCAGGTTTTGGATTGGGGGATTGGAGAAAAATTAAGGAAGATAGGTTCACCTCTTTCTAATTTTGTTGATGATATAGTAGAAAATAAGACTTATTTTTCAAGAGTTGTTTCAATAGAGGAATCCGCGCCGCAAGAGACTTATGATATACAGGTAGAAGGGGAGCACGAATTTATTGCCAACGGCATGGTCTCGCATAATTGCCTTGGTAAATATCATCCTCATGGCGATACAGCCGTGTATGATTCTCTTGTGCGAATGGTGCAGGATTTTTCATTGAGATATCCTCTTATCGACGGTCAAGGCAATTTTGGAAGTGTCGACGGTGACTCAGCTGCTGCGATGAGATACTGCGTCAGCGGGGACTCTTTGATTGTTACGGGAAAAGGCCTGCAGAGAATAGAGCAGATCCCACATCATTCAAAAGTTTCCTTTAAGACATTGTCCGTAAACAATAAAGTAAATCAAGTTTCAAAATGGTTTGATTCGGGTAAGCACCCAACAAAAACAATAAAAACTTATAGAGGGTTTAGTTTATGCGGGAGCCTTAATCATCCTGTACTTATTTGGCAAAAAGGGGACAAAGGAAGGCCGCAGTTTAAATGGAAGTTATTAGGTAAGCTCAAAAAAGGAGATTATGCTGTAATTAGCAGAAGCAGCTCATTGTTCCCCGGAAAAGACCCATCTTTAATAACATATTATCCGGAGCTTAGAAGGGCTAGAAAGGATCATAAGCTCCCTGTTATCATGGACAAAGATCTTGCTTTTATTTTAGGGGCGATAGTCTCGGAAGGCGATATCGACAAAAAGAAAATAGGTTTTTGTAACAGTGATAAGGTTTTTCTCGAAAAGTTTAAAGAGAGTTTTAAGAAGGTGTTCCCAGATTGCAGGCTTCACGAGTTTGTCAGGGTTCCCGCAGGCTATACGAAAAAGAATTACACTTCTTTAGAGATTCATTCTCGCCACGTTGTAGAATTTTTGAGCAATCTTGGCCTCAAAGCGGGCAGGGCAAAAAGCAGAGTTGTGCCAGAAATTATATTCTCCTCATCAAAGGCGTCAATTACTTCTTTTCTGAGAGGATACGCAGAAGGGGATGGCAGCGTATACATGTCTTCTTCGTTAAAGAATATAGAAGTTGTTTTCATATCAGTCAGCGAGAGATTAATGCAAGAGATGCAGATTTTATTATCGAGGCTTGGCATAGATTCTTCTTATAGATTCCAAAGAACAAGAAATGTCTTTAAATTATTTATACATGGGCATAAAAACCTCAATTTGTTCAAAGATCAAGTAGATTTTGTTACTGAAAGAAAATGCAACAAGCTAAGAGAGATCTGCGAGAGGAATAAAAGCGGCTGGGTTATGTCAAAAACAGATTTCGTACCTTATGTTTCTGATTATATCAGGAGCAATGGGTATGCAAAGGATAAGGGGTGGCTTGAAAGACACAATATTGATAGATATACAAAAATAGAGAAATATTGGGAAAAATTGAAAAAGATACTGAACAGAAAAGATGAGCAGCTGTATCAAATGCTGAGAAACAATAGATATATCTTTGATCCAGTTGTCTCCGCAGAAAATACGGGCTTAAAAAAGGTTTATTCGATAAAGGTAGATAGCCCTTGTCATTCATTTGTGTCAAATGGATTCATAAGCCATAACACGGAGGCGAGAATGGCTTCCATAGCAGATGAACTTCTCGACGATCTCGACAAGGATACTGTAGATTTTGTGCCGAACTTTGACGAGTCTCTAAAAGAGCCGAGTGTTCTGCCTGCGCGATTGCCGAACTTGCTTGTAAACGGTTCGAGCGGCATAGCAGTTGGCATGGCTACGAATATCCCGCCGCACAATCTCACTGAGATAGTTGATGCCATAGTAAAGGTCATTGCCAATCCAGACGTTACTATAAAGGAATTGATGAAAATAGTAACAGGGCCTGATTTCCCAACAGGCGGCATTATCTGCGGCAGGGAAGGTATAAAAGAGGCGTTTGAAACAGGGAGGGGCCGCCTGAAGCTTCACGCAAAGGCAGCCGTAGAGCAGCAAAAAGGCAACAGAGAAGCTATTATTATAACTGAGATACCTTACCAGGTAAACAAATCAAAACTCATAGAAAATATTGCTGACCTTGTGCAGGATAAAAAGATAGAAGGGATCTCAGACATAAGAGATGAGTCTGATAGAGAAGGCATGAGGGTCGTAATAGACTTAAAGCGCGACCAGAACGCCCAGGTCATTCTGAACCAGCTTTACAAGCGCACGCAGATGGAGACTACATTCGGCGTTATCATGCTAGCGCTGGTAGACAATAAACCCAAAGTTCTGAACCTAAAAGAATGCCTTGAATTCTACATAAAACACAGAGAGATCATCGTAAGGCGGAGGACGCAGTTCGAGCTGGACAAGGCAGAACGCCGAGCGCATATTCTAGAAGGCTTAAAGATAGCGGTAGATAATATAAATAAAATTATAAAGACAATCAGGGAGTCAAAAGATGCCAAGATAGCCAAAGATAAATTAATGAAAAATTTCGACCTGAGCGATGTACAGGCCCAGGCCATCTTAGAGATGCAGCTCCAACGCCTGACAGCGCTGGAAAGAGGAAAGATTGAAAAAGAATACATGGAACTCATCAAAAAAATAGAGATATTCAAGGCGATCCTAAAAAGCGAGAAAAAGATACTGGAGATCGTGAAAAGCGAAGTCCTGGAATTAAAGAAAGACTATGGCGACGAGAGAAGAACAGAGATAGTCGCAAAAATGGAAGAGATGGAAATAGAGGATTTGATCGCGGAAGAAGACATGGTTATTACCATAAGCCATGCTGGTTATATAAAACGCTTGCCAGTTGGTTCGTACAGGAAACAAAAAAGAGGCGGCGTGGGCGTAACAGGCATTGACATGAAAGACGAGGATTTCGTCGAACATCTATTCATTGCCTCCACTCATGAATACATCCTATTTTTTACAAATCTTGGCAGGGTGCACTGGTTAAAGGTATACGAGATACCTCAGGCAGGCCGCGCAGCAAGAGGCAAGGCAGTGGTGAATCTCTTGCAGCTTTCCCAAGGGGAAAACATCTCCAGTTATGTCAGGGTCAAGGAATTTAAAGAAGGCATGTTTCTTGTGATGGCGACGAAAAACGGGCTTATCAAAAAGACAGATCTGATGTCTTACTCAAATCCAAGAAAGGGCGGCATCATAGGCATTACTGTTGAAAAGGGCGACGAGCTCATAAAGGTGAAATGGACAGATGGCACACAGGAAATATTCATTGCTACTGAGCAAGGCAAGGCAATACGTTTCTCAGAATCCCAGATAAGGGATATGGGCAGGTCCGCAAAAGGCGTAAGAGGCATAAGGGTGGCAAAAAAGGATAAGGTCATCTCTATGGAGGTCTGTATAAAGGATGCAACAGTCCTGACTGTCACGTCTCAGGGCTTTGCAAAGCGCACTCCAATAAAAGAATACAGGAATCAATCCAGGGGCGGGAAAGGCATAAAGAACGTAAACGTAACAAGTAAAAACGGTGAAGCAGTAGGACTAAAAATGGTCAATGACAATGACGGGCTCATGGTCATGACCCAAAAAGGCATGATAGTCCGCTGCCCAGTAAAGGATATACGCACTACAGGCCGCAGCGCCCAGGGTGTACGTATAATAAAGCTCGACAAAGGCGACAAGGTAGCGTCAGTAGCCCGCGTCGCCCCCGAAGAAGATTGAGTCGCAAAAACGCAAAATCATTGACGCAAAGACGCGAAAGTGGAACGAAACAAATTAAACGATCTTTCGAATAGAATTATAGGCTTAGCCCTAAGTGTTCACAAAGGGCTTGGGCCAGGATTCGATGAAAAGATTTATTCAAGAGCGTTCGAAGAGGAATTAAATAAAGCCAAGGTTGAATTCGATAAGGAAAGTTCGATCGAAGTAAAGTATAGAGATAAGAAAATAGGAGATAAAAGAGTAGATTTTATTGTTGATAGCGAGCTAATTCTAGAGATTAAGGCCGTCGAAGAAATAGAGAATGTACATTTAGCACAGCTGTTATCGTATTTGAAAGCTATAGATAAGCGTCTAGGTTTAGTATTGAATTTTGGGTCTGCGAGACTAGGAATAAGAAGAGTAGTTAATAACTTTTAATCTTTGCGTTTTTGCGTATACCATTTAGCGTCTTTGCGACACGTCCCCATCGTCTAGTCTGGCCTAGGACATCAGATTTTCGATCTGACGACACCGGTTCGAATCCGGTTGGGGACGCCATCAATTTAGACACACCTGGAAATCACTCCTTTATCATCTTATCTTTAATGATTACATATGGATAGAAGTTAGGCTCCTAAAAAAGACACCGAGGGCCATTTTGGTTATGTTTGATGGCAGGAAGGCCTGGATGCCCAAAGCGTGGATTGTGCGGATTAAGCGGGATAAAAACACTAGCCTCGTAAAGATTAAAATATCTGGATACCATTGGGCTAAGAAATTTTGGTAAAATACCGTAAGAACCCTTGACAGCTGTAAATTCTTACAGTATACTTAGGGGTATGAAAAGCAAGGTTCTTACAAGACGCCAGACCCAGATATTTGACTTTATTTTATCCAATATAGATAAATTTGGATACCCGCCTTCTATCCCAGAGGTCCAGAAAAGATTTTCTTTTAAATCTCCAAATGCTGTTCAATCTCACTTTGATGCCCTTGAGCGCAAAGGTTATGTTTCCCGCAGACCCCATAAATCAAGAGGCATTGAGATATTAGTTCATGCTGCCCAAAAGGAAAATAACAATAATAATGTTAATACAATACCAATACTGGGGAATATATCGGCAGGAAATCCTATCCTTGCACAGGAGAATATTGAAGGAGAGCTTGCGGTTGACAAGTCTTTAGCAAGGAACCCCGCAGGAGTTTTTGCATTAAAAGTCAAAGGGGACAGCATGATTGAAGCCGGCATATTGGAGGGAGATCATGTGGTGGTTCGACAACAGCAAAGTGCGGAAGAAGGAGATATAATAGTTGTGCTTATAGAAGATGAAGCAACTGTTAAAAAATTCTATAAGGACAAAAGTTCTAATAGGGTAATATTACGTCCGGCAAATGAGAACATGGAACCAATATATGTTGACTTATCAGATAATAATTTTATGATATTAGGTAAAGTAACAGGTGTTATTAGAAAAATATAGGAGAATCAAATATGCCAGTATCAGTTTATCGAATAATTGAGGAACGCCTGAAAAGCGATTGTTTGAGAGATGGGCGAGAACAGTTGACCCTCTTCGATATTTTTAATTTGCCTACCATAGAGCGCGATGTCATAAAATATCCCACAGTTACATTAAGAAAAAAATTACCGGAAAGGGTCGATAATAAGCAAGGCTTGTTACAAATTCAAAGCAGGAGATATTTAGGCAATAAATTCAAATTATTGAGTTTTATAAAAGAGATTGTCGGGAAAAAATGTGGAAAGATTAAAAGCGTTTGCGATATATTTGCCGGGACAGGGGTGGTGGGACACGAGCTTAATGGCAGCGATACGAAGATAATTAGTAACGAGTTGCTTTATAGTAATTATATTTCTTTATATGCATGGCTTGCCCCAGAGCAATTCGATAAAGCAAAGATAGCCGACCATATTGATATGTTAAACAATATATATGCTTCCGAAGAAAACTATGTCTCACAGAATTTTGGAGGTACGTATTTCACGATAGAGAATGCAAAGAAAATAGGGGCTATAAGAGAAAAAATAGACGAATTAGATTTAAATTTTAAAGAAAAGAGCGCACTTTTAACATCGCTCCTTTATGCTATAGACAAAGTTGCTAATACATGTGGGCATTACGATGCATTCAGGCGGACATTGGATACAGTTACGCCGATAAAGCTATTGGTTCCGGATATACGACAGCATAGGAATAAAAGTAACGAGATCTATAATGAAGACGCAAACCAGCTTATACGCAGGATAAAAGGCGACGTACTTTATATAGACCCTCCCTATAATTCCAGGCATTATTGCGATAGTTACCATTTATTAGAGAATATCATAACATGGAACAAGCCAGAAGCTTTTGGCGTAGCTAAAAAGATGCCACGCAACGAATTGAAAAGTCAATATTGCCTGAAAACAGCTTCAAGAGCATTTGATGATTTGATAAAAAATGCAAATTTCAAATATATCCTTCTTTCTTATAACAATATGTCCGATAAAGGAAACTCCCGTTCAAACGCAAGAATAAAAGACGAGGAAATCATAAGGACCCTTTCTAAAAGAGGGAAAACTGAAATATTCGAAACGGAGTTTAAAAGCTTTACAACCGGGAAAAGCGAAATAGAAAATCATACGGAAAGAATATTTTTCTGCGAAACGAAATAGGAAAATTCAATGGCGCATGTTCAGTGGTGTGTAGGCAATACGACATTAAGAGAGGCCGCAAGGCTTAAAGATGGTTTAAGGGTTTTAAAAGAACATTTTAACGGTAAACCCTGGTCTTATGAAAACCAAAAGAGATTTTTAGAGCTCTTGCAACGCGAAGGCATCTATGGGGCCACAGAAGCAAAAAGCAGCAAACAAATAGAGCAGCATGGAAGGATATGGAGTTCCGCCTTTAATGAACTGGGGTTTGCCACTTGTTATAAAAAGGGCAGTAAATATGTACCAGCCGGCGCGAACATCACTAAGGCAGGAGAGGCGTTACTTTCTGATAATTATGTAGAAGAAGATGTATGGTTGCGCCAGCTTTTAAAAGTTCAATTCCCCAATTCTCTCCCTCAGAAATCAAAGAGTCAATACCCCGGGTTTAATTTATTGCCATTTCAGGCAACACTTAGAATTATTAAACAATGCGATGGTGTTTCAAAAGATGAAGGATTTATTGTAAACACCTTAAATACGATGGATGATGTTGATAAAGCAGTCAAGTTTATTCAAAGATATAGAAAGGGATTAGATTTGACGCGCAAAGAAGGCAGGGATGCTGTTAGAAAATATGTTATTCAGCAGCAATGTGATATGGCAAAGGATCTTTATAGAGATGAAGTCAATGAGCGCCTGAAATACATAAGGGCCTATTGTAAAAGCAAGAGCCGCGCTAAAGACAGAAAATTATTGCATGCGATAATTAAAGGTGGCAAAGGATCAAAAACTTCTGGAGCGATTAGATTGGCAGGAGACCTTAAAGACTTAAAGAAAAGAGGTTCTTCTCTGAAAGAAATGGAGAATCTATTTCTTTTTTATTTTCTTATCTTGAAGTCCAATGCGTGGCGGGATTACATCGATGCGACCGCAAGATATTTCAGAATGAGCGGCATATTAACGATTCGCCGTTCAAGGATAAATATAGCTGAGACTCATAGAGATATAGCAGATTGGATACTCTCGCAAGAGTGGGAAATAAAGAAAAATGGCGACTATCTCAGCTATTTGCACGATCATGCCTTACCGACACTTCCTCAAGATAAAATAGATTACCTTAGGGATAAAACAGATAGAGTTCTTGATGAGGTGGTGCAGCTTTCAAAATCGACCGCAATAAAAGTAGAATCAAAAATAGTAAAAATAGATAAAGAGATTACAGATCCTTTACTATTAAGAAAACAACTGCTCAGCTTAACCGAGACAAAGCGAGAGCTAAAAGAATATGAGTATATGTTATGGTTACATCAAGAAAAGGATGCCGTAGATAAAATTATAGATTATTTTGGCTCTATTAATCACAAAGAGATTTTAGGTTATAGGCCTACCCATTTTGAATGGAATGTATGGCGTGGATTTCTAGCCATAGATAAATTGCTAAAGTTGCCACATGAATGCAGAAATTTTGATATCGATGATGATCTTCAGCCAAGAAATTTTGCGCCAAGGGGCAAACCAGACATGGTATTTTATTATAAAGATTATGTATTAGTAGTTGAAGTCACGCTTTCCGTAGGAGAGACGCAATATAATACCGAACATGAGCCTGTGCCTCGGCATGTTGTAAGGGTTATAGAGCAAGAGAAGGACAAGGACGTCTATTCTTTATTCATTGCTCCTCAAATACACATCAATACAGCTATTCATTTCTACGCAAAGATGACATCGGTTCCGCACGTTAATTCGAACGGCGTAAAACTTTATCCTAAAATCATCCCTTTGACCTTAGATGATTATATATTGTTGCTCAGGATATTTCAGGAGAAGAGGTATTTGCCAGAACAATTAAAGGAGTTGCTAACAAAGATAGTAGCGCTTAAGGAAGAAACAAAGATTACAGATGGCACTCATTGGATAACACGCATAAGAGGTTGTATCGAAAAATGGGCAGAGAAGCTTTAATCACAGCAAATGCGAACGAGATGGGGATAAATAAGCTATATCTTGGAGATTGCATTAAGATTATGTCCGAATGGCCCGAGAAGAAAATCGACCTTATTTTCGCCGACCCTCCTTATAACCTTTCTGGCAATGGACTGAAGTGGAAAGGCAATAAAACAGGCGGCGATTGGTTTATGATGAATGAGGAATGGGACCGAATGACAGAGCCAGAGTATTTACAATTTACAAAGGACTGGATTAGCGGCTGTAAGCGGCTATTAAAAGATAACGGATCCATTTATATTTCATGCACATATCACAATATTGCTGAAATAATGCTCGTTTTAAAGCAGTTAGGTTTTAAGATTAACAACGTAATAACCTGGCAAAAAACCAATGCCATGCCTAATATGACAAAAAGAGTTTTTACTCATTCTTCCGAGTTTGTAGTATGGGCAGTTAAAGAAAAAAAATGGATATTTCATTACAAAGAACTCAAAAGAATTAATCCAGACAGACAAAAAGACGGCTCGCTTAAACAAATGAGAGATGTATGGTCGATGCCATTGGTGCAAGGGAAAGAAAGATTGAGGGGCGAAAAAGGCAGAGCATTGCACCCCACGCAGAAACCAGAAGAAATGCTAAAAAGGATTATAACAGCCTCTTCAAATAAAGGCGATATAGTTTTAGATCCATTTTTAGGTAGCGGAACTACTGCTGTAGCGGCAAAAAGATTAGGACGAAATTGGATTGGGATTGAGAAAGAGGATAAATATATTTCGGTTGCCAAAAAGAGAATATTATTTTAGAACGTAGCTATATGCTAGGAGGAATGAAACATGACAGAAAAGCAAAAATCAAACATTGATATCTGGCTTGAACGAGAGACCAGTCATAAACAAAAAGCCCTTGAGAATGCCTCGCGTTATTTTGACGAGAACGATAATCTAACAGTTAACACCCTTGAAGCCGTATATGGACAAGAGAGCAGTTTTGGCACTATGCTGGGAAAACGCGGCACAGATGATGCAGCTGGTCATTTTAGGTTAGAAAAGGCTACTGCTGAGAGATATGGCTTAATTGTTTCCAAAGAAAATGATCAACGTTTTGATATTGATTATGCGTCTTCAGGTGCAGCGCGATACCTGAAAGATCTCAATGGTATTTTTAGTAAAAAGACAACGTTATTAAAAGACCTAAAGAGCGTTCCTGTAAAAAATATATCTGAACGGAAAAAGTTTGTTCTTGGTAGCTATAATGGTGGTGAGGGGCGCATTGCGCGCGCTCAACATCTTGCTGAACAGGCTGGAAAAGATCCTCAAGTGTGGAACCATGTAGAGAAGTTTCTTGAGGCAGCGAATGCCACGAAAGCAAAGGCAGACGAAATAAAACAATTTATCCAAAAAGTTCTTTGTTATGAGATTGAGTTTTCAGAGAAATCCCCTGCTGATAAAAAATCGAAAAAGAAAAAAGGGGAAAAATCAGTATCCCGTTGCACAGAGGGGCATTGGGTTACAATTGATGATCGCCCTGTATTTATATGCGATTAAAAGTAGTATGATAAAGCTACTCCTTTCAGCTATTTTATTTCTTTCGTTAAATGTTTATGCAGATTCTCCGAAATGTAATATACTTGATTTATATACATCTGGCATTGTTGATGAAATTAAGCGGAATGTAATGTATTTTTCTGTACCACCGGAAAACTGTGCTGGGTGCGCTAGTTCTGTAATTCCCATATTGGATTGTCAAGAGATTGCGAGCCATAAGTTTTTAGTGATTGCGCAATTTCCGGCATCTCCGAGCGGAGAAAATGTTTATATAGCCATAGATTCAAAACCGATGCGTTATTTTAAATTGTGGATGTATCCGATAGGTGAAGACATATACCAAATGCGACTCTTAAAAGAAGTCACCATAAAGGCAGACGAAGAGTTTTTTATTAACCTTAAAACTAACTATAGTAAGTTTTGGCAAGGTTTTTAATAAAATAAAGATTGACAAAAAATAAAAATTACTTGACATATGCCAAAGCATATGCTAAACTTTAATCAATGACAGAGAAGCAGATCTTGGCAAAGATTGAAGCGTATATGAAGAAGAACAACCTCAGGCAGTATGAGCTGGCTAAAAGACTGGGCATTCCTGAATCTACACTAAATAGATGGCTGAAGGAAAAGACGAATATCTCGAATGCCTATCTGACAGTGCTTAGAAAAGAAGGGATTATCTAAGTAAATTTTTTTGGAGCAAAAATTAGCATATGCCAAAGCAGATGATAATACAAAGCGAGAACAAAGTGCAAAAATCAGAGTTTTTTTGCCTGAAAAATTAGCATGTGCCCAAGCATAAGCAAAGACAGGAGGCGTTGTATGGGTAAAAAGAGCGATAGGGCCAGGGATGAGAGGTCAAAGCAGGGGATAAACCAGTTTATTATTGAATGTATGTTTAGTAAGTATTTTGAGGAAAATGAAATAGTGGCTAAGCAAGGGGAGATTGCTTCGTCGCTTCGCTCCTCGCAATGACATATAGGGTTGAAGGCTTATAATGAAACGAGCGATTGCTTATTTAAGAAAATCCACTGATTTACAGGAAACGTCTCTGGAGCAGCAGAAGGAGAAAGTCTTAGAGTTTGCCAAAGAGCATTCTGTGAGGGTGATTGAGTTCTTT
>Ga0180007_10004235_pt1 | contig 15312 bp, 15 predicted proteins | sample MM_PC_MetaG_FD_121122 | JGI IMG/M metagenome (GOLD analysis project Ga0180007, IMG submission 121122) | Groundwater microbial communities from the Aspo Hard Rock Laboratory (HRL) deep subsurface site, Sweden - MM_PC_MetaG | ecosystem: Environmental > Aquatic > Deep subsurface > Groundwater... | reverse complement strand
TTCGGCACCTCGATGTCGGCTCACCTTAGCGCGGCGGTGGAGAAGCTGCCAAGCGTTTGGCTGTTCGCCAATTAAAAAGGTACGCGAGCTGGGTTCAGACCGTACTGAAGCGGAAATTTATTTCGGCTGAAGTGCAGTTTGAACCCTCAGAGGAAGAAAAGAACTTGAAAAAGAACTTAAACTGTTTTAATCGAAATTAACCATACTAATGTAATTAATATCACGGCGGCACTGTGCAGAAATGCATAGTGAGAAGCTAACTTATATCGGAGAAATCCTATCGCGAAAGCGAGGACAACGCCGAGGGAAGTTTATATGTGCTGAATAATGGGGCATCTCTGTTTGTGCACAGAGCTGACGCCACGCTTTATGCGTCGTCAGAAATGTATGACAACCAAACAGAAGCCCCGCCAGATCGGCCAAAAAAACGAACATCTGTTTTTTTGGCCCCATTATTCAGTACAGATAAATACCCGTAGAGACTGAATGTTAGCTCCCACTACGCTCGAAAGAGCTACGCGGGATATGTCACAGTCCGATCCCTTCAGTAACGAAGGTTCAGTTTAAATACTGATGTAAAACGTAGATGCGTGAGACAGGTTGGTCTCCTATCTACTGCACTCGTTGATTCTTGAGAAGATTTGTTTCTAGTACGAGAGGACCGAAATGAACTGACCTCTGGTGTACGAGCTCTGTTGCCAAATGGAATGCTCGGTAGCTATGTCGGGATTGGATAACCTCTGAAAGCATCTAAGAGGGAAGCCAGCTTCAAGATTAGGAATCGTTAAGAACCGTGAGAGATGATCACGTTGATAGGCTTTAAGTGTAAGCGCAGTAATGCGTTCAGCTGAGAAGTACTAATGTTTCGATTCCTGTTAAGAAATTTGAAAATCACACTTGTCTCGCCGAAACTTCGGTGTAGGCGGGAAAAAATTGAAAACTGAGATTTGGGAGAGCTACCCATTAAAATGTAAAATGGCCAAAACGCCAGGGCGACCGCGAGTCGTCCAATGTGTGGGCATCCTTGCGGGTGTTTTTCAACCAGCGAAGAGGTGCCAGTAGCTCCCTGAACGTTTGGGTGGCTTTGTTGTCCCTGCCGGCCGGCGGATGACTTTGCCATCCAAACGAGTATTTTATCATCTTGGTTCCAGCTTTGGTTTTTAACTTTAAAGCTGGAACCCAAATCTCAGTTTTCAAAATACAATCGAGTTTTCAGTGTTGGTGATTTGTCGCAAGGGTCACACCTCTTCCCATTCCGAACAGAGAAGTTAAGCCTTGTCGAGCCGATGATAGTCTTCATGGCGAAAGTAGGCAGTCGCCAGCACCGAGTACTTGATTCGAAAAATCTAGCTAAAATAGCTAGGTTTTTTTATTGGCTGTTTAATATAAATAATGGTATAATCACAAGTTATGAATCAAGAACAATTCCCGGGTTCGCAAAATATGGAAAACTGCAATGGCATAGAAGCTATTATTGATGAATGTTTAACGACTAAACGGATGGGGTTTAAAGAAATTCCTACAAATACAGTAGGAAAAGTTTTACAACAAGCTCCGGAAGGGGAAACTTTTATTGTGCCTGACGAGAGAAAAAAGAAAACTTATGAATATATAGCTAAGATAATGAGGAGAGAGGATTTAAAGTTTGAACTTGAAGATGAAATTAAAAAATAACTTAATTCTTAAAAAGCCATACAAAATATGGCTTTTTAAGTGCTTGACATTTGTATATTTTGTGTGATATAATCTAAGGTAGAAAGGAGTGTGAATCATGAAAAATGAAAAAAGAAATACGCGGAAGCGGTTGGTTAATTTTTTTATTGTTGTCAACTTTCTTTTTATTTTTTTTATTCTCATGATATCGCCTGCATGGGTAATATCATCCTGGGCGACGAAAGTCGCCTGGGTGTTCTTGGGGATCGCGCTCGGCGCTTTCATGGAACTGGACAAGCCATTTGTCCAGTTTCTCAAAACCTGCTGGGCTCGTCGCCGGCAGCGCCGGTGGAGCCGGCAACTTCGGGAGATGGCATCTCCCGAATGGAGGGGGAGCTTGAAAATTAAGCTCCAGAAATGATAAATCTCGAGCCCGGTCGTCTCTGACGACCGGGCTCTTAATCTTTTAGGCCTGCCTGCAATGCTAAAGCATACCTGCCAGCAACGCTTCGCGTAGCGATGCAGGCTGAGCTTTTGCAGGCGGGGCGTTCATGTTACAATACCCTTATGGCATTCATTTCTTGGTCTTTCAGGCGACAAATTTTTTATATAATTATTCTTGTTTTATTTCTTTTAATATTTGGATTTTTGATAATTTTTCCTAGCTTTAATCAAGTGCCAACTTGTATGGATGGCGAACAGAATGGAGATGAAACTGGGATAGATTGCGGTGGGTCGTGTCCCAATGCCTGTCTTGAACAAATCAATACTGTTTCTATTCTCTGGGCTCGCGCTTTTAAGGTTGTTCCCGGACGTTACAATGCAGTGGCTTATTTAGTTAATCATAATAAAAACGCTGCGGTGGAAAAAATAAACTATAGATTTCGTTTTGCAGATGCCAATAATATTTATATCGGCAAGAGGGAAAATAGCACTTTTATTCCTCCTGGAGGCAATTTCGCTATTTTTGAGCCGGGGATAGATATTGGAAATTCTATTCCCGTTTATGTTACTTTTGAATTTACTCAAGTGCCACAATGGTTGCAGATTTCTCAAGAAAAGATCAATCAATTAAAAATTTTAGTTTCTAATATCCAACTTTTCGACGAGGCGACCTCTCCCAAATTACTTGCTACTATAAAAAATAATTCACTCTTTACCCTTCCCAATGTAGACGTGGTTGCAATTCTTTATGACGGGGCAGGGAATGCTGTTTCTGCTAGTCGAACTTATTTAAATCAGCTTAATCCACTTTCAACTTCTGATATTAATTTTACCTGGCCAGAACCATTTTCCGGACAAGTGGTCGCCAAGGAAATAATCCCGATGTATAACGTTTTTTCTGTTAAATTACAGTAAAAAAATATGGCGGAAAAAGCTTTTAAAAGAATAGATTGGCTACTGGTTATTTTTATTGTTCCGATAATTGCTGGTGGACTTGTCACCATGAAATCCTTTACCCCATTAGAGGCTACGGGTGATTTTTTTAGTAAACAAGTTATCTGGGTCATCATCTCTTTCGCTATTTTTTTTATTTTTTCTTTTATTGATTTTCGCTTTCTTAAACGTACCGATATATTGGTATTTTTATTTCTTTCAATTTCCTTCATTTTACTGGTGCTGATTGTTTTAGGGCAGATAACTCATGGGGTGAAGGGTTGGTTTGATTTTGGTTTATTTTTTTTTCAACCAGTTGATCTGATGAAACTGGTGTTAGTGCTTGTTTTAGCAAAGTATTTTTCCCGTCGCCATGTAGAAATTAGAGATTTCAAACATATTTTTATTTCTGGACTTTACGCTTTAGTGCCCCTGATTTTGGTTTTACTTCAACCAGATTTTGGTTCGGCAATGATAATATTTTTTATTTGGCTTTCAATGGTACTTGTTTCCGGAATTTCCAAAGTTCACTTACTTGTCGTGTTTACTATCGGTCTCATTATTTTTACTACTTTTTGGTTTTTTGTTTTTGCTCCATATCAAAAAGCTCGTATTTATAATTTCATCAATCCTTTGACTGATATTCATAAAACTGGATATAATGTATTCCAATCAACTATTGCGGTGGGTTCAGGGCAGCTCTTTGGCAAAGGGTTGGGTTTTGGAACACAATCTAGATTGAAATTTTTGCCAGTCCCTCAGTCTGATTTTGTTTTTGCTGCTTTTGCCGAGGAGTGGGGTTTTGTTGGTTCTTTTTTAATTCTCTCGTTCTATGTTCTGGTAATTGGGCGAATTCTTTATTTTGCCTCTTTGGGCGCGTCTAATTTTGAAATACTCTTTGGAATGGGTATAGCTATTTTTTTTATGAGTCATATACTGGTAAACATTGGTATGAATCTTGGGCTTTTGCCCGTTACGGGTATTCCTTTGCCTTTTATGAGTTACGGTGGGTCGCATTTATTAATCGAATTTGCCGGATTGGGTATTCTAATGGGGATGCGCAAGTATTCTCGGTCAGCTCATCCTGACGATATGCAGCATGAATTTTTAGGAGTATGACATTAACTTTCTCCCTAAGTTAGACTTAGGGGAACCCCCTAAGTCTAACTTAGGGAGGGCTAAGTAAAAGTAATATGAAAACAATTGATGGAAAAAAAATAAGAGATGAGATTTTAGAGAAAGTAAAAAGAGAAGTAACCACCCTTTCTTTTCAACCAATCTTTTGTGATGTGTTAGTAGGCAACGACACTGCTTCTACTCAATATGTGGAGATGAAGGGAAAGAGCGCAGAGTCTGTAGGAATAAAATTTCATAAAGCAAATTTTCCCATATCTATAACCACTGAAAAATTAATTAAAGAAATAGAAATTTTAAATAAAATTCCAAAAATGTGTGGAATTATTATTCAGCTTCCACTACCAGAACATATTAACAGACAAATGGTCCTTGATAGTATTGATCCGAAGCTTGATGTTGATTGTTTGGGTAAAATAGCAGGAGAAAAATTTTACAATAACTATACAGGAGAAAATGATTTGGGGTTTCCGACTGCGCTTGCCTGTATGATATTATTGGATTCACTCAATTTAGACGATAATCCTTCGACTTCACTCAGGACAAGGAAAATTGTTGTTTTAGGACAAGGATTATTGGTTGGTAAACCAGTTTCAGCTCTACTTAAATTTCGAGGATTAAATTTGGTTGTAATCACAAGTAAAACTCAAAATAAAGAAAAAATTATAAAAGAAGCGGATATTATAATTTCTGGTATGGGGAAGGGAAAATTCATCACTGGTGATATGATAAAAAAAGGAGTTGTCTTGATAGATGCGGGAACTTCAGAATTGGATGGTGGCATTGTCGGGGATGTTGATTTAGAATCTGTAAAAGATGTTGCAGGGTATCTTTCACCAGTGCCTGGGGGAGTCGGTCCGGTCACGGTCGCGATGCTGTTAAAGAATGTATTAAAAGTAGCGAAAAATTTAAAATGAACGACACAATTTTTTTCTTTTTTTATAATTTAGCTCATCAGTCGCAGATTTTTGACAATCTGATAATCTTTCTGGCGGTTTATTTTATTTATGTTGTTGTTGTTTTAGCTGTATTATTTTTATTCCAACGTTTTAGTTGGAAAGAAATTATTCTCTTGTGTATGTCAGCAGGTTTTGCTTTTGTTTCGGCTAAAATATTAAAAATTTTATTTCATACACCTAGACCTTTTGACATATTTTCCCAAGTGCAGTCTCTTTTTTTAGAGACCGGATACGCTTTTCCATCTGGACACACAGCTGTTGCTACCGCAGTTGCTTTTGCAATATTTTTCACTAATAAAAAAACTGGCTATCTTTTTATGTTTCTTGCTTTGATAATCGGTGTCACGCGGATTATTGCTGGGGTGCATTTTCCTGTTGATATTTTAGGTGGATTTATTTTAGGTGGTATATTTGCTTATTTGGTAAAATATGTATATAATATCGTCATCTTATTATGTGGAAAAAAATAATTTTAGCTTTAATAATACTTATTATTGGTTTTGGGATTGGTTTTTTTGTTTATAAATCTGAAATTTCTTATCGAAAACTGGCTTCCAATACTCCAGCCACTGGTCTAGCTGGATTTTCCTTTAGGCTTGGTTTGGATTTATCTGGGGGAAGTCATTTAATCTATAAAGCTGATACTTCTTTAGTTCCAACCACTCAAGTGGCGGATTCAATGAATGCTCTGCGTGACGTAATTGAGCGACGGATAAATCTTTTTGGAATTTCTGAACCAGTTGTCCAAGTACAGCATGCAGGATTAATTTCTGGTAGTGGGGAACAGTTAATCGTGGATCTTCCTGGAGTAACCGATGTAAAGCAAGCAATAGCAATGATTGGACAAACCCCCTTGCTTGAATTTAAAATTGAAGCACCTACGGGAACTCCCCAAGATGCGACCATTGGCCCGGACGGTCAAGTTACTTTGGATATGGGTCCTCAGTACATTTCTACGGAATTAACAGGTAAATATTTACAAAAAGCAACTCTTACTTTTGATACAAATAATGCACCGACGATTTCTTTGCAATTTGATGATATTGGCTCAAAACTTTTTGGTCAGATTACCAAAGACAACATCGGTAAAACAGTAGCGATTTATTTAGACGGTTCTCCTATTTCTGCTCCGGTTGTTAGAGAAGAAATTCCAAATGGTCAAGCTGTTATTTCCGGTAGTTTTACTCCAATTGAAGCGAAGTTGATGGTTGGTAGGCTTAATTCTGGAGCTTTACCTGTTCCCATTACTCTTCTTTCCACTCAAACTATTGGTGCTATTCTGGGAGATAATGCGGTTAACGCTGGAGTTAAGGCTGCCATTATCGGATTTTTCTTAGTAGCATTTTTCTTAATTCTTTTATATCGTTTGCCGGGGTTAATTGCCGTTCTTTCTCTTTGTATTTTTATTGTAATTATTTTAGCTCTCTTTAAACTTCTTCCAGTGACGCTGACGGCTGCTGGTATTGCTGGATTTATAATTTCTATGGGAATAGCAGTTGATGCCAATGTACTAATTTTTGAGCGAATGAAAGAAGAATTGCGCTCTGGACGAAGTATTGCTGATTCTATTTCTGTTGGATTTTCTCGAGCCTGGTCTTCTATTCGTGATTCAAATACTTCAACTTTCATTACCGCTATTATTCTTTTCTGGTTTGGTACATCCTTGATTAAGGGTTTTGCTTTAACCTTGGGGATGGGTGTTATTATTTCAATGTTGAGCGCAATTACTTTTACCAGAATTTTTCTCTCGGCTTTTGTTTTTCTGGGGGAAGGAAAGCTAGCTAGATTTTTATTTTCTGGAGGATTTAGTAAAACATCTATTAGGCAACTGTAAATAAAAAATATGTTTATAATAAAACACAAAAAAATATTTATTAGTATCTCTATGGTCTTGGTGGTTCTTTCAATACTGGCATTGCTTATATTTAAATTAGATGTTGGTATTGATTTTAAAGGTGGTGCTTTGACTGAAGTTGTTTATAAAACTTTTCGTCCAACGCAAGCTGATTTGACTCAATCTTTAGAGATGCTCAATTTTGGTACGATTATTCTGCAGCCAACCGGGGATTTGGGCTATATCGTGAAATCTCGTGATTTAAGCGACCCTGAACATACTATTCTTTTACAGGCTCTTTCCCTTGGCCAAAGTACGACTACGGGCGAGGCCGAGAATAATAGCAACCCTCTTTCGGAACTCAGTTTCAATTCTATTGGACCATCAGTAGGACAAGAGCTTACAAGAAAAGCGATTTTGGCAATTATTTTAATTTCACTAGCGATTATTTGTTTTATCGCTTTTGCTTTTAGGAAAGTTTCCAAACCGGTTTCTTCTTGGAAGTATGGTTTAATTGCCATTATTTCACTTTTGCATGATGTAATTATTCCAGTTGGATTATTTGTTATCCTTTCTCATTTTTATGGCGCGGAATTAGATACTCTTTTTGTGGTAGCAATTCTTACCATTTTGGGTCTTTCCGTTTCTGATACGATAGTTATTTTTGATAGAATTAGAGAAAATTTAAGAAATCAAAATACGATAGCTAAAATAAATTTTGGCGAGATGGTTGGAAAAAGCCTAGAGCAATCATTTATCCGCTCTATCTGTACTTCCTCGACTGTTATTTTAGTGTTACTTGCTCTTTTCTTTTTTGGCCCTGTTTCTACAAAGTATTTAGCTTTAATGTTAACGGCAGGAATGTTTTTTGGAACCTATTCTTCAATTTTCTTAGCCTCACCTTTATTGGTTTTAGTGGAAGAATGGCAGACTAAAAATAAAAAGTAATTATATTAGGCAGTTTATTTGCTTATCTCTCTTGTTTTTTGTTATAATATTGATATGTATCTTTTAATAATTTTAGGAGCGATAGTTTTATTATTAATCTTTATTTTTAATCGTTTTGTTTCTCTTCGTAATCGGGTGAAAGAAGCTTGGGCGGATATTGAGGTGCAGTTGAAGCGTCGTTATGATTTGATTCCTAATTTAGTCAATACAGTAAAGGGATATGCCACTCACGAATCTAGCGTTTTTGAGAATATTACCAAGGCGCGATCTTTAGCCATGGGGGCTGGGGGTAATTTAGCAGAAAAAGGACAGGCGGAAAATATGCTCACTGGAGCCTTAAAATCTGTTTTTGCCATTGCTGAAGCCTATCCAGATTTGAAAGCCAATCAAAATTTTTTATCTTTACAAAATGAACTTTCTGATACGGAAAATAAAATTCAGGCTGCTCGTAGGTTCTACAATACCAATGTCCGTGATTTGAACATCTCAATAGAAAGTTTTCCAGGTAATCTTATCGCTGGGGTGTTTAATTTTTCAAAAATGGAATTCTTTGATCTTCCCGACAATGATGTTGCTCAAAATCCAGTGAAAGTAAAGTTTTAATTTTAAATTTTATGGTAACACCAGAACTTTTAGAGTACATACGAAAAGAAATCGGGAAAGGTAAAACCCGTGAAGAAATTTATGGAACTTTAATTTCTAGTGGTGGATGGGAAGAAGCTGATTTAAGTGAAGCATTTAGGGTTGTAATTCCAATGCAAAACAATGTTATTTTGCCGAAATCTATTATGGAAAAACAACTGGAAGAAAAAAAACCAATTGAAACTATGCCTAGTTCACCATTGTCTCCGATTTCATCATCTTCATCTCCAGCTTCTTATTCTCCTTCGCTCTCAATTTTTAAATCAACCCCATCTTCTAAAACTGTATCCACTTCACGTTCTTCTTTGTGGCAAAACTTAATTTTTATCATTCTAGGCTTATTTTGCATAATTTCTTGGTATTTTTATCAACCGCAAATAATTAATTTTTGGAATTTATCAATAAATAATTTTAAAAAAATACGTCTTCCTTCTTTTGATTTTTCTTTTTTAAATAAGAGTGAAAATATTGTCTCTGGCGTGCCTGTTGAAAATAATGAAACAATACCGTTTTCTGTGGTGTTGCCAAATACTCAAATTAAAGATTGTGGAACAGGGGTAGCTCCTAAATTAAACAATCCTGCTTCTTATAAAAACGACCCTGTTCTTTTTTGTTTAGGTGTTAGTGCTTTAAATTGTGAAAATGCTATAGGTGTTTTAAAGGACGATTTTTTTCCAAGCATTTTGGAAATTACTAAATTATCAGATTCTTGTAACTTTAAGCTGTCTTATGGAGCAGATAATGTCTTAATGGATACTGCTGGTAAAAAATTGGCTTTGCAATATATTTCTTGTCCCATAAATATCGTTAAAGCTATAGACAATACCAATCCAGAGGCAGCTAAATTTCTTGCTCCTGATAAAACAGACTTGAGTAAATACGCTAGTCAAATATACTTTTATGGAACTCTAGGTTTATTTGTGGAAAATAATCTTGATCAAAATAAGATTCAAAATTTAGGTTGTCAGGGTGAATACATCCAATCAGTGATAGCTAGTTATAACTTGTCGTTGAAAAAGTAGAAAATCATGACAACCCTTTATACCGAACAATCAAAAAATGTTCTGAAAACCTGGCTACTAATGTCAATATTTTTTATTATCGTCATTGGTTTCGGGTGGTTTTTTAGTTTTTATTACGGTAATCCTAATATCTTATATTTTTTTGTTATTTTTAGTATTTTGATGAATTTTTTTTCTTATTGGTTTTCGGATAAAATCGTGCTTACTTTAGCTGGCGCAAAAATTGCTAAAAGAGAAGAGAATTTTACTCTTTATACTCTCGTTGAGAACTTATCTATCACAGCTGGACTTCCTATGCCCAAAGTATATATTGTTACTGATGACGCGCCCAATGCTTTTGCTACCGGACGGGACAAAGAGCATGCAGTTGTCGCAGTCACAACCGGATTGTTGACTATCTTGGATAAAACGGAATTGGAAGGAGTAGTTGCTCACGAACTTTCTCATGTTGGGAACAGGGATATGTTACTTGGAACGGTAGTAGTGGTATTAGTTGGTTTTGTTACTATTATTGCAGATGTTTTTAGGAGAAATTTGTTTTTTGGAAGGTTGGGGAAGAGTAGAGATAGCAATGGAGGAGGAAGCAATGCTATTTTTATGATTATTGGAATTATTTTGTCAATTTTAGCGCCTCTTTTTGCAATCTTAATTCAACTAGCAATCTCTAGAAAACGTGAATTTTTGGCTGATGCTTCTGGGGCAATGCTCACTCGTTATCCGGAAGGATTAGCCAATGCTCTGACAAAAATTTCAAAATATAGTAAGCCAATGGTTCGTCAATCGAGTGCTATTGCGCATTTATATATAGCTGACCCTAAAGGGAGGAGTTTCGATAAAAAAATTAGTGGCCTTTTTGCTACTCATCCACCAGCAGAAGAGAGAATCAAAGCTTTGATTGGAAGGGAGTCTTAAGGTATACTGTTTTTATGGATATCAAAGATGTAGAAAACCTTGCTAATCTGGCTAGAATTGAACTAACAGAAGAAGAAAAAAGCGAGTTACTCCATGATATGGATAGTATTTTAGGGTATATAAAGCAAATTGAAGAAGTAAAAGTTGATGTTCAACACTCGGGGTTGAACATCATAAATTGTAATGTTTGGCGAGAAGATTTACCTGTTGTGGTGGACGGGGAAGAATCTTTTTCCAAAGAGTTTATAACTGAACAGTTCCCAGATTCACAAGACGGATTTTTAAAAGTAAAAAATATTTTATGATAGATTTAAAAAACTTAACAATAGAAAAAGCAAGGACATCTCTAGATGCTAAAGAATTTTCGGCGGTAGATTTGGCGAAAACTTATTTGATGGAGATTGAAAAAAAAAATAAAGAATTCAACGCATACTTAGAAGTTTATGATGATGTATTAGAACAGGCAAAAACAGCAGATGAAATGATTGCAAAAGAGGAGTCGTATCCGCTTTTAGGTATTCCTTTGGCTGTCAAGGATGTTATTTTAATAAAAGGCAAACATGTTTCTGCTGCTTCAAAAATTTTAGAAAATTATATTGCAACTTATAATGCTACAGTTATCACTAAATTAAAAAAACAAGGAGCGGTATTTTTAGGTAGAACAAATATGGATGAATTTGCTCTTGGAAGTTCAACCGAAAATTCTGCCTATGGAGTGACAAAAAATCCCCATGATAATAGCCGGGTACCTGGAGGAACCTCAGGGGGTTCAGCAGCTGTGGTGGCGGGTGATATGGCTTTGGCTGCTCTTGGCTCAGATACAGGTGGATCAATTCGCTTACCCTCATCTTTTTGTGGAGTTGTCGGATTAAAGCCTACTTATGGCAGAGTTTCTCGTTATGGACTTATGGCCGCAGTGTCATCTTTTGATGTTATTGGACCAATCACTAAGACAACGAAAGATGCTCAAATTATATTTGATGTGATAAAAGGAAATGATATTCTTGATAGTACTTCTATCGCAGATAAAAAATATCTTGGTACTCCAAAGAAAGATAAAAGAGTAATTGGGGTACCATGGGAGTTGATTAATCAGGAGGGGATTAATTTGAAAGTTAAGGAAAATTTTAAAGATGCAGTTAAGAAACTTGAGAATTTAGGTTATGAAGTTCGGGATATCAAATTGCCTAATTGTTTGGCTTTATATTATATTATTAATTTTGCTGAAGTCTCAACTAATTTGGCGCGTTTTGACGGTGTTAGATATGGTATTCATAAAGATGGTCAGAATTTACTGAAAGATTATTTGTTGACGAGAAGGGATGGTTTCGGAAAGGAAACCAAAAGAAGAATTCTTCTTGGAACTTATGTTCTATCGGCTGGTTATTATGATGCTTATTATGGGAAAGCTCAAAAAGCCCGTATTGCTTTAAGAAAAGAATTCCAGGAATTATTTTCTGAGATTGATTTGATATTAACGCCAACTTCTCCTATCCCGGCTTGGAAAATTGGAGAAAAGAGTGACCCCCTTTCTATGTATCTAGTGGATATTTTTACGGTTACTGCTAATATTGTAGGAGTTCCGGCTATTTCTGTGCCTTCGGGATTTGTTGCGATTGAAGATAAAAATTTGCCACTTGGAATTCAATTTATGGCTTCGCACGGGGCAGAAGATTTACTTTTTGAGGTTGGAAAGAATTTTGAGGCAATGGTATAATTTATATATGGAAACAGTTAACCAAAATCCTCTTTTACAAAATACTTTTCTTGAATCAAAGTATTTTAATCCGGTATATTTATTTAACCAAGGTGTTGAGTATTTACACACCTTTTTTTCTTTTATCTCCAGTAAGCCAGTAATAAGTCTTGGGAGAACAATTCTTTTCTTTTTTGCGATGTTTTTTTTGATTATAATTTGTTATATAATCGTTCGGATGATTGAAATCAGGGTTAAAGAAAAAAAACATTTACAGCATGAAATACGGGAATATGCGCACAACAAGGCTAAATATGAAAAACATTTGCGCGAAGAAGTGGGAGGTTCAAAAAATGAACGTTGGAGTAAAACTCTTAGTTATCTTTTTTCTCAACATGGGAGTGATTGGAAGCTAGCCATTATTGAAGCGGATTCAATGTTGGAGGGTTTAATGGATCAATTAGGCTTCAGGGGCGAAACCCTAGGAGACAGATTAAAATTAGCCAATCAAGATAATTTTCCCTTTTTAACCACTGCTTGGGAGGTTCATACCGTTAGGAATAGAATAGCCCATGAGGGGTTAGCCTTTGATCTTTCACAACACGAAGCCAAAAGAATAATTGCCTTATATGAGCAGATTTTTCATGAATATGGCTATATTTAACTTCTAGTTGCGGGAGGCCGAATCGAACGGCCGTCTCAAGGTTATGAGCCTTGCGAGATGCCTCTTCTCTATCCCGCTATGCTTGTATTTTATAGCAAAAATTCAATTTTTGCAAATTTAATTTGAAAAAAGCCTTAAATAATGCTATTCTCCCATTATGCCGATGTAGCTCAGGTAGTTAGAGCATCTCACTCATAAAGAGAAGGTCCCAAGTGCAACTCTTGGCATCGGCACAAAAACTAAAAAACACTTTGAAATTATATGATTTAATGTATAATGGTAGCGTTGCGGTCGTAGCTCAACTGGTTAGAGCGCTTCCCTGTCACGGAAGAGGTTGCCGGTTCAAGTCCGGTCGATCGCGCAAACGAAATGGCCTTGAGAAATCAGGGTCATTTTTTGTATACTGATTGGACCTAGAACTGTGGTATTATTGGAGAATGAAAGAAACAAAGCCATTTCCAAAGCCACCATCTTTTAAAAAACTTATTGGTCCGAGCTTTATTATCCTTGCTCTGGGGCTTGGTTCTGGTGAAGTTATTTTATGGCCTTACTTGGCAGCTAATTATGGTTTAGGTATTGCCTGGGGGGCAATTTTAGGAATTACTTTTCAATATTTTATGAATATGGAGATTGAACGCTATGCTCTTGTAAAAGGGGAAAGTGTTTTTGTGGGAATTTATAAATTATTCAAACCAGCAGTTTATTGGTTTATTGTTTCGACTTTTATTGGTTTTGGTTTACCGGGAATCATCGCTGCTTCCGCTAAAATTATGGCAAATGTTTTGGGGATGGAAAATTTTAAGTGGATTGCCATTTTATTTTTAGTGATCATTGGTTTGATTTTAAGTACAGGTAAAACTGTTTATAAAACAATGGAGCACATTACTAAAATTATTATTTTAATTGGAGTTCCTTTTATTTTTTTGTTGGCGGTTTTTTTGGCGACAAAAACAGACTGGGCTGCTTTGCTTGGTGGAATAATAGGTAAAGGGCAAGGATTTTGGTTTTTGCCGGAGGGCATAAGTATTGCCACTTTTCTAGCAGCTTTTGCTTATTCTGGGGCTGGAGGAAATCTAAATTTAACTCAATCAATTTACATAAAAGAAAAAGGTTATGGGATGGGATTTTACTCTCAAAAAATTTCCAGTTTGTTTTCTAAAGGAAAAGACAATGAAATTGTTTTAGAGGGGACAGATTGCGCTGTTACAGAAGAAGATATTGGTTATTTTAAAAAATGGTGGAAACTAATCAGCCTTGAACATGCTTTTGTTTTTTGGTTTTTAGGCGCGATTTCTATGATTTTTCTAATGCTTTTGTCCTATGTTACCACACATGGTTTGTCTGGTAATGCTGAGGGAATTAATTTTGTCATAAACGAAGGGGTGGCTATTGGTAATATAGTATTTCCTTTTATGGGGATTTTGTTTTTAATTGTGGTTTCTATTATGTTATTTCAAACTCAGTTAGGGGTAATGGATTCTACCTCTCGTATAATGGCAGAAAATTTTGCTGTTAGAAAATTAGATGGACAAAAGAGAGGAAGAATAAATCTTTCTAAAATATATTATAGTTTTGTTTGGGCACAGATTATTTTTGGAATAGTTTTATTTTTATTTAATATTTATGAACCTAAAACATTAATTGTCTTAGGAGCAATCATTAATGCGTTCGCAATGTTTGTGCACTTAGCTTTAGTTTTTTGGCTAAATAATAAAAGCTTACCAAAAGTTTTTCGTCCAAGTATGATAAGAAAAATTATTATCGGAATTATTTTTACCTTTTTCGGTATTTTTTGTTTTTTTGTCCTTTGGGAAAAATTTTTAGTAAATTAGAAATTTAATTATTTTGTTCTTAATGGAAAAAGAAAGTAAAATTTGGAAATTCAAAAACACTATCTTGCTTTTTTTTAGCATAATGCTAATAGCTATTTTTATTGATACTCCTTTTATAAAAAATATTATTTATAGTATTGGGAAATTAGGATTTTTAGGAGTATTTTTAACAGGAATATTTTTTGTTTCTACTTTTACATTTGTTCCCGCTAGTATAGTTTTATTTTTTTTAGCTAGAGAATTCAATCCTTTCATTATTGCTATAATTGCAGGACTTGGGGCTGTTTTTGGGGATTATTTAATTTTTCGTTTTCTAAAAGATAAAATTTTTAAAGAACTAAAACCTGTTTTTGAAAAATTTAGAGGTTCTTATTTATTACAACTTCTTACTACTCCATATTTTGCTTGGTTTAAACCAGTTTTGGGAGCAATTATTATTGCTTCACCTTTTCCTGACGAAATAGGAATTGGGCTTATGGGGCTTTCTAAACTTAAAAATTGGCAATTTCTTTTAATTTCTTTTATTCTTAATTCTGTTGGTATTTTAATAATAATAACCTTTGCTAAATTAGCTTAAATACACTAGTATGTTTAGGTATGTTGCCGTTGTAGCTTAGTGGTAAAGCACTGTCTTGGTAA
>Ga0180007_10004234_pt1 | contig 15317 bp, 13 predicted proteins | sample MM_PC_MetaG_FD_121122 | JGI IMG/M metagenome (GOLD analysis project Ga0180007, IMG submission 121122) | Groundwater microbial communities from the Aspo Hard Rock Laboratory (HRL) deep subsurface site, Sweden - MM_PC_MetaG | ecosystem: Environmental > Aquatic > Deep subsurface > Groundwater... | reverse complement strand
AGTAAGCAATTGGAAAGCCAACGGTCCGCCGTTCCCGGAAACATACAAGAAGCTGATGTATGGCCTGGCCGCGGTCCAGGAAGATGCGGTTGAGCAGGCTGTTATTCAGATCCGCGAGATGTTCCCGAAGGCTTTGGAGCGTCTCCTGGAGCTGTGCGACAGCAAATCCGAGCATGTGCGGATTAAGGCGGTCGAGCTGATCCTCTCTCGTGGCGGGGTCGCGGCCATGCAAGATGTGAATCTGAGAGTTCACGGCAGGCTAGAGGCGCATCTGGTAGCGTTGCGGCAGATTGGCGAAGAGGTAGATGTGATTGATGGCGAAGTCATCGGGTGAGTTTGCTTAGTCGGATTGCGGGACCGGGCGGAATGATTGGCGAGGATGGGACGCTGAGTCTGCGTGGTTGCTCTGTGTGTGCGTGGGTGTGGGCGGGATGTGAAGGGGTGAGATGTAGTGTAGTGGGTATGGGGTACAGGTGTGTTTTGTGTGTGTGGTGTTGTGTATGGATTCCTACTGTATGACCATTTCGGGGTAAAAAGTGTAACAAGGGGTGGTATGGGTACAGCATGGGCGACACGTCATAGTAAGGTGGGAGTTGCATGACAAGCATGGCTAACGTTAGGTTTGGTACGAGGAGACATTGGCGAGATTTTGAAACTGGAGCATTGGCATCGCGGAAAATTGTAGAGTGGAGCATTGCGACAACATTATGTAGAGTATACGAAAGGATGGGGTGATGACGCGTGTATTAGAGATGGTAGAATTTTTCAAATCATTCAATGGGGATAAGACGCGGGATTTTCCTTCAGACACAGTATTGGGAATTTTGATTGGAGTTCCTGGTGGGGAGATTCGGCTTATTGAGATGGGGGATTATCAATTCCGGCTGGAGGGGGATGATTTAACATTGGGGGCTGATGGTAATCCAGAGGAGTATTTGATACCGTATGTCACGTTGGCCCAATTTTAGGCAGAAGCAGTTCATATTTAAGGCAGTGGAGTACAAGCCTTATCCAGAGCAGGAGCCTGTTCATCGTGCTACATCTGACTTGGTGCAGATAGTAGGGGCTGAGGGTGGAGGCAAGTCTTTTGTTACTGCCAAGGAGCTCTTGACTTGTATTCCCTTCTCGAAATTAGGCTATTTGGTGGGGCAGGAGTATGAAAACACGCATCCGGAATTCAACTATTTGGCTGAGGACGGGTTGAAGATTGGGCACTTAACGCGTGACAGGATCAGTCAGCCCAAAAATGCACCTTGGACTTTCACTACTCTTGGTGGGTGTCAGGTATTAACCGTTAGTGTGAAGAAGGGGGCCACGGCTATTATTGGTAAGGGGCAGGAACCGGATTGGATTGCGCTTTTGGAGGCGGGTGTTATTGACAGTAAGAGTGTGCTACAAGCGGCAGTTCGGCGTGTGACTCGTTCTCAGGGGCGTGTACTTATGTCTGGTACTAACAAGGATGAATTTGGCTGGTATGCGGAGATGGAGGACATATTGTCGGGGGAGGGGAACGACTGGGGTGGTGAGACGTTCAGTTTACCAGCCTGGACTAATCGGGAGTTGTATCCTGGGGGGGAGCATGATCCCAAGATAGAGAGGTTGAGAAACATTCTTCCCGCGGACGAATTTGCTCGGACGGTAGCGGCGCGGCGCACGGCCTCGCTGGCGGCCATCTTTGGGGACGTATTTAATCCGATGATGCATGTTCGTGACTGTCCTTACCAAAACAGTTTACCGGTAACGTTGTGGATTGATCCAGGGTATTTCCCCAGTTTCTATGCAGTACTGGCGGTGCAGTTTCACGGGGACGTAGCTTGGGTTATTGATGCGATATACGAGAATCATAAGACACATGAGCAGATCATCGAGATGTGTAAGGACAGGCCGTGGTGGGTGGCTGTCAGGGATGCTGTTGGTGACGTGGCCCTGAAGCAACATCCAGCTGACAGGAGTGGGCAGGAGGTATGGCTGGAGAAAACCGGATTAAGGGTACGGGGACAACCGTTACGTGTCCAGGACGGGATAGACAGACACAGGAGTATACTGCACCAGAACAGATTGGTATGGAATTATTCCACCACGCAACCGGCGGTACGAGAATACAAGGGCTTCAGGCGCAAGGTAGATAAGGACAACAATCCGGTGTCTGACAGGCCCTTGGACACGTCCTGCGATGCCATGAAGGCAGTCCACTACGGCTTGACCGACAAGTGGGGATTAAGTGACCGTAAAGCCAGGCGCAGGGTATTTCGCCCTGACCCCTGGAGGAAGGCGCTAAGGGCATGAGTGACGCGCGGGAGTTCATGGAGATTCAGGCTTTGGCTACCGTTCTGATCGACTCCGATAAAGAGCGAGACTCGATGTTCGATGGATTATCCGACATCTATCACATGGAATGGAGCGGAACTGGAGAGGACCGTATCCAGGACACCATTGCCCCGGATGGTCACAACACTGTCAGCGGAATGAAGAATCTGCTAACTGGAGTCAGGCCGGAGATTACGGTCCCGCTCCACGTCGGTTCCAAGAGTGACGAGGCTACGGCTAGCAGAATTGAGAAGGCGTTGAATCTTATTCGTCGCAGGTTCAATACTTTACGCGGTACTGATGTAGAGGGGGAGGCAGCTCTCAGCGGGTCTCTATTTGGGCTGGTAGTAATGAAGTTGGCCTACGTTCCTGATACTGTAGAGGCGTTGGAACAGCAGGCCAAGAAGTCGAAGGGTACAGATCGGGACAGGCTTAAACAACAGATCAAGTTTTATAAAGACTTGGGCAAGAGGGCGCCATTCATGGTTGACGTCCTTGACCCCAGGACTGTTCATGTTCAGCGTGGGGCAGATGGTTTGCGATGCGTAGTAGAGTATCGCAAATGCACGGTAGGCGACATGTGGGCAGAGTGGGGAGAACACTTGTTCCCGACCAGGCAGCCAACGGAGCAGGTCAAGTACTATGAGTACTGGGACCGTTATCGTTACTGCAAATGGGTTGAGGACGAGCTTCTGGACTTGGCGGAACATGACCTGCCGTTTATTCCCTACGTGATACAGGACACCAACGGGACGAGAATCTTTGGTAAGACTGAGTACTTCCCGGTACTCTATGCGGTCTGGAAGGGCGATTTATGGAAGGCCCTGAATCTGGTACTGACCATGATGCGTTCCAATGTGTTCGCCTTGGGGAATCCCACCTTTATTGCTACTGGCAAGAGTGCGCAGGATGCGGATATTCCTTTCGATATGGCTGGCGCGCGCATTCCTCTGGACGAAGGTGATAGCATCACCATGCTTAGCAAGGACCTCAACACCAAGGATATGCAATCCATGTATGCCACGCTGCGGCAGTTGGTAGAGGAGTCCACACTGAACAAGATGGTATTCGGAAAATCGCCAGAACACGTCCTGGCTTACTCGACAGTTAACATGCTCATTCAAGGTGCTAAAAGCACCCTGAATCCGCTGCTAATTGGGATAGCACGGTCCCTTGAAGCGCTGTTCGAGATGGTTCTGCTCTGGGTGGCATTCCGCAAAGCAACAGTTAAACTATACGGCAGCAACGAGATGACTGAGTTGAAGGCGTCCGATATCAACCCTGACTACATAGAGGTTCAGGTGAAACTTAAACCGGACATTCCGCAGGATCGGTTGCAATTGTTAAACATGGCGAAGATGGCCGTAGACACCGGTCTGGCCTCCAAGTACAGCGCCCGCGATCTCGCGGGGTGGTTGCAGCCCGATGAAGAGGACAAACGCATAGCTTTGGAAAAGATAGTCGAGGTTCTATTTCAAACAAGATTACAGGAGCTGCTATCCCCCCCCGAGCAGGTACAACAGGGAGAAGCCCCTGAGGTGCAACAGGTCAGTCCGGAGCAGATGCAGTTCATTCCTCCTGTTATTGAAGAGAACGAACAGGGTTTCACAGAAGCTCGCGGTGGGCTACCGCTTGTACAGCAGACTGGTGAGCCAACGCCGGAGTTTACCGAATCGGCGGCAGAGAACATGGAGAACCTGCAGTGAACATAGACGACTTTGACGACTTGCAGGAACAGGCGGAGCGTAAGACAGGGGACTGGTTGAGGAGTGGTATGCGAGCTTGGGTAGAACCCGAGGTGCAGCGAGACATGCTTCAGACTTATATGAAGTTATCGGATGGTGCGAAGAAACTCTTGAGCGGTAAACATCGCCAAGAGATGGAAGAGTTACGACGGAGGTGGAGCTGATGGGTATACAGGGGGATCGCAAGGAACTGGTAGAGGGAGTAGCCACGGGAGAAAACAAGGCGCAAAAAGTGTGGATAGGTGACGCCAGCAAGGCTGAGGACGCGGCCCATGCCAGTGGGGACATAGGACTGTTCGTATTGGGGGTACGGGCTGATACCGCGGCGGCCCTGGGTGGGACGAATGGGGACTACGTACCGCTTATCTTCGACGCCAACGGGCGGTTGCACGTCAACGGTGTGTTAGCTGCGGGAACTGCTCTCATTGGTAAGGTGGGCATCGATCAGACCACGCCGGGCACGACGAACAAAGTAGTGGCTGACCCCGTGACCGCCACGCCGACGGTGTATAACGTGACGCTTACCAGTGCTGACACGGAGTACAGCCAGGCGATGGTGGCGAATTGTAGACGATTCGAGTTTCAGTGTCGGACCAGTGCGGATGTGAGATTTGCCTTCGTGACTGGTAAAGTAGCTACGCCGACCGCGCCCTACATGACGCTGAAGGCCGGCGATTCCTACGACTCCGGGCCTAACAATCAGGGTGCGTCACCAAGCACGTTGTATCTGGCCTCGGCAGACGCTGGTGTAATAGCCGAAATAGTGTCATGGGCATAGGAGTAATAACATGACAATCAAAATAAGAGGATTAGCACTAGACTGTTCTAACGACCCGCTTACTGACACACTGGAAATATTCAAGGTTGGTACGCAACTCAAGCTATCTGGCGGAGCTGCTGACTACGCCACGCTCGCCGTTGCCGCCGATGGAGCCTTAACGATAACCACTGTGGATGCAGACGCCGCGGAGGGTGACATTTGCCTGATGCCGGATGGGAACGTGGGGATTGGGACGCTGACGCTTGCCAGTGATGACACCGGCATTAACAAGTTACTTGTGATAGGCGGGGCAACGGTTCCGGGGCTTATTTTGCAATCAAGTTCAACCACTCAAGAGGCGAACATTATCACCACTGGAAGCGGATTGTATATTGGGTGTGCGGGTAGTGCCACCGGAGCCAATAACGATATATTGTTCAGAACCATAGATACAAATTCCTCAATGGCCTACGAAGTCCGAATGACAGTAGAAGCTGGTGGCAACGTCGGCATCGGCTCCCACACCCCCGACCGCCTCCTCCACGCCGAAGTCTTAGACGCCGGTACAAACGCCGTAGTCTACGCGCAACGTCTCAGTCACATCACTAGTGGGACCGCTGTCGCCGGCTTCGGCACAGGCATTGAATTTGAACTAGAAGAGAATGACGCGTCGAATCGTGTAGCCGCGTATATCACGGCGGACTGGCAAGATGCGGGAGAGGGTGCTAGTGCAGATGGTAGACTCAACTTCGGAGTGATGACCGCAGATGCGGCGGCGGCTACGGCGATGAGTGTGTGGAATGGCAACGTCGGCATCGGGATCGACGCTCCCCTCGCCAAGTGTCACATTGACCAATCTAATGCTTCAGGTGCTCTCCCCGTGCTTTCGTTAGATCAGGCGGATATTTCAGATGGCTTCATCAACTTCATCGGTGCGACTGCCGCCAGCGCCGCGGGGCCGATCTCGAGCTGGACGAACGCTACTATCAATGGCTTCGTGAGGGCCGAGGTTAATGGGGCTCAAGTTTGGTTGGCGACTTATAACGATCCAACTTCATAAATAGACAGGAGATGACATAATGGCAACAGCAACATACCAATTCAAGCCAGACCAAGACGCAGAAATAGGGGATGTGAACAAGGTCATACTCAAGACCCTAGTCAAACCGGAGAAGGTGGTAATCAAAGAAGTGACCGTCTCGCAATTGGAAGGCTTCCTGGCGAACATGACCGAACAGCGAGACAAGTTGCAGATAGACATCGATGCGGTCACGGCGGAGATAGCCAAGATCAAGACTGATTTGAAGATCGAGAAGGAAGTGGAGGCGATATAGTGACGGACAAGAAGGACGTGGACATTCCGAAGTTCGGTCCCGACGACGTGCTGAAGGAATCGCTGACGAAAGAGGAGTTGAGCGGCATCGCTCAGATGCTGGCACAACAGACCGTCAAGGTGGCCGATTCGCCGGCGTTTGTGGCATTGATTCAGAAGATTAGACGCATTATCGAGGCAATGTGAACAGGTCGGTGGCACTGGGGATAGACGACAGTGGACAAGGTGAAGTATGAGGCGGAATACCAATCGTATCAAACCTTCCGGGTAGGCGTCAAAACGGCAACGACGGCGATAACCAGTGCGCAGGCGGTAGTAGTGCCGCGATAAACGTGACGGATGTGCTGGTGCTGGTAGTGTTCGCGTGGCAGTGGCTAGGTGAGAAGTATTTGTGAGGTGACGTATGGCTGTACCGTATAATCCATATTCCGCATCTGGTGGCTGGACGGGGGCGCAACCTACTCCTACGAACAGACCACAAACGTCTACCAGTCCTGGTAGCGGGAGCTACGCCGCTACGGGCGTGGGCAGCGGCGCTCGTTCTGGGGATGGGGGCCTGCCGGATGGCGGAGCACCTACTCCTGCTGGCGGCGCGCCGGCTACCAACCAATCTTGGGGCTCGTTCGGCACCTATGGGAATTGGGCGCAGGCGTTCGGCGACGTGCACGGCAGAGCACCAAATATTCAAGACGCCGCAGATTTTTGGGATTCCCAAATATTCCTGGCTGAAGAGGGACGCCCTCCGCAGGATTGGGAATGGGAAAAGCGTTATTGGACGGGCAACTGGCATGGGGACTACAGCCCCTTTCCAGTCCATGGTCCCGACGCGCGATCCGTGAACTTCTACGACCGGATGCTGGACGCCGATAATTCGCCGGAGTGGATGCGGGAGGGATTTAAGCAATGGGTTCGTGAATTGCCGAATAAGCCCGATGCGCCTGAGTGGTTGCGTGCCTACGCCAGTGATGCTCTGGCGGTATGGAGCGATGCTGTCGCTGTCGCTACTCCTGCTGGGTCTATTAGCCCTACTAACTTGCCTGCCTATCAGGTACAAGTGCCTGACACGCCGCCGGGGCAGTCGGCGGTATCCGTACCGGGCCAGGTAGTAGCTAACGGCGCATGGGTGCCGACTATAGATACTAGCGGGATGGAAGCGAGTGGGGGTGCTGGCGTGTCTCCGATGCCGCGTGGCCCATTTACACCGCCTCCCTACGTTGCTCTACAGCCGCAGCGACTACCGCCGTGGTATGAGGAGCGCGCGTATGTACCGCTGGAAGATGCTCGCCAAGTTCCGGGCCTGAGTACTTGGCCTCCAGCGCAAGCGGAACAGAACCAGCAACTACCGCCGGGTGTCAGCGTAACGCCATTGACACCCGCTAGCTCTTGGAACCAAGCAGCGAAGCGCTATCCGTATGGACTGCCGGCCGTGGTAAACCAACTTACCGGTTGGAATCGTTAAGGAGTTTTACTGTGAAGCGATGCTCAAAATGCGGGCAGCTAAAATCAGTCGCCGAATTTCATAGACAGAAAAGCACCAGGGATGGCCTTAGGGGTTGGTGTAAGCCCTGCGTTGCCGTCTATGATAAAGACTACCGGGCAAAGAATCGCGATAGGTTGGCAGACGGGAAGAAGGCGTATTATCGAACCAACAAGAAAAAGATACGGGCGTACAAGAAGAAATACCGTGCGGCCAACCGTGACAAGTTGCGTGTCGCCAGCAAGAAGTACCACGAGTCTAATCGCGAGAAGATACAGACCAAGGTCGGGGAGTGGCAGGCGGAGAACGTTGATAGGGTGAATGGCTACAAGAGAAAATACGCTGAGGCGCACCGGTCTGATAAGAGAGCTTATAACAGGGCGTACCGCGAGACGTTTCCTGATAGAAGTGCTGAGCAGCAGAGGCAATATGCGCAGGCCAACAAAGAGAAGAGAAGGGTATGGTACAACAACTATCGCGCCCGGGCGATTGAAGCAGCAGGCTTTGCGACTCCCGAACAGATACAGGCGCGGTGGGACTATTATGGTGGAAAATGCTACATCTGCGGAGCAGAGGCAGAAGCTACCGATCACGTTAAGCCACTCGGTAAGGGTGGAGCGCAGTGGCCTTGTAATCAACGTCCAATCTGTAACAAGTGTAATAGCATGAAGGGCGCGAAGTGGCCCTATGATTTTAGCGCGGAGGTAAATGGTGCCCTGGGGAGACGGTAATTACGCATCGGGAACGCCCAGTCGTCCATCGGGTGGCAGTAGTAGCCGCGGTGATGCTTCTAGGAGTACCAGCGCCCGCGCCTCTGGCGGCGGTGGAAGTGGCGGCTTCGGTGGTGATGACCCGCCCCGCGATCCATTCAGCGGGGGCCGCACCCTGGGCGAGCTGTATAAAGAATCGGGCCGTTCTGCGCCTTGGGCCGGCACAAGTGCTGGCCTCGGGGCTAAAGTAGAGTATTCCAGCGGTGGGGAAAAGCAATACGGTGGCTCTCCCTATTGGACGACGGGGGGCAGCGCGTCGGGAGTGGGTACCCCTTGGGCATTGCAGCCTCAGCGTAGCGCGGTGCAACAGTGGGCCAATTACAACATGCCACGGGCGGATCAAACTCCGATGCCAGCCACAACAGGCAGGGTGGGCGCGGTGCCTATGGTTGGTCCTAGCGTAATCGCGCCGTGGTTGTCGAAGCAGTTGCCTTCTACCTGGAGTTGGGCTAAACAGGCAGCGAAAGACGTAGGCCAATGGGGAGGGCAAGCGGTAGAGGACGTGGGCCAGTACCCTGGCGGTCTGGGCATAGGCAAACTGCCTTGGTGGCAGGCGGGCTTGAACATATTGGGCGAATTCGACAAGCCCGCGCAATGGCTGGAGCGAGCAGCTGCAGCAGAGTCAGTACGCGGCGGTGGTCGTTTCCTTCAAGCCAAGCCTGCACTTAACGCAGAAGAAGAGAAACGTCAAATGGATGCTGCCTACTCTGTAGGACTGCGATTCGGTTCTGAGCAATTAGGACTTCCTGCCGACATATTAGCTACTGCTGCACGGGCGTCATTTGCTGATATAAAAACCTTTGGGCTAACTGGATTGCGACCTGCTTGGCGACCTGCTATTAGTGCTACTGACATGAACCGTATTGTGGACAAGGCCAAACATTATCAGCCTTTCACCGAGGCGAAGAGGCGGGTATTAGCAGGAGAACCTGTTGACCAAGTGTTGGCGGACATACCCGAAGACCCGACTGCTGAGTTTATCTGGCGCTCGGTGTTCGATCCGCTCAATGTACTGCAAGCAGCCGTGGCGCCTCTCTTTAAGGGGTTGCAACTGCGCCTGCAGGGAGTACGACAGGTCACCACTGCCCCCGAAGTATTGAAAGAAATTGCTGATCTCGGTTTGGAATCTACCAAGCATGTTGACGAGGTCGGTACGATTATTCGGCGGGGCATCGAGGCGGGGGACGATGTCCCTTTTGGCAAGATCATTGTTGACAACTATTCCACTATCAACGCTAGGGCCGGGCAAGCATTGGCAGCATCGGAACGAAAAGCTGTTGCTCGTTACTCACCTCTCAAGTTCTGGCAACAGACCCCACAGACGAAACGGGCCTTGCTGTCGGAGCAGGTATCGCAGACGGTGGCTGATATGGTAGGCCGCGTAGATGATATGATTGAGGCCACCGCCAAGGCTCCCGCTATGCTGGAGCCCGGCGGTAATCCTATTGCGGACGCTATCGCAAGGTCCGCACAAGCCGGAGCCAGCCCCGATGAGATTAGAAATGCGGCCATGCCTTTGATGTTCATGGCCGCCAAGGATAATCCCCTGCACTTGGCCCCTTTCATAGGGCGGGAAGTGGCTACTTCGCGAGATATGCTGCGGCTATCTTACCTGATGAAACAGTCTGATGAAGTCACCAAGCTGGACGACATCATTAAGACCGCGCAGCAGGCGGTAGAAAAGGGGGCCAGTAAGGAATGGCGCGGTGAGGCCTTGCAACAGATGGCGGCGGACTGGAATAAGGTGGCTTTGGATATGTACCCCGATCCGGTTATGCCCAGGGCCCTTACGACACCCAGCAAGATTGTAATGGGTGTCAACCGTACGCTGGCTATGCTGTATATGGGTGCTAACCCTTCGTATCCGATAAGGAATTTCTTAACGGATAATAGTATTCGATTGATGGACTTTGGCCCCGATGCTTTCTCTACTCCATTCCATGCTAAGGAAACCTTGCGGCGGTTTGGACCGGTGATAGCTGCTGAGCGAGGATTCAGCCCTATGGGTGTTACCAAGCCCGGTGCCAAAGGGTTTGGCTTCACCCAAGTTGCCGGTGTACTGGAGAAGCTGGATGCTCAATGGGTAGTAGCGCAGTCTATTAAAAACAACATGCCCAAGTTCGTGCGGCAGATTGTGGACAAGGTGCCGCCAGAACTGTGGAGCATGGTAACGCCAGAGCAGGCGGTGGCGCTGCGCCGGGGGTTGGGAGCGGTATACAGCGCTGACGAAGCAGCAGATGTCTTATTGCGGGTGCTGAGGAATGGCGGTGTTGACCCTATCCCCGATGAGATATTCGGTTCTTTGGCTGGCTTGGATCCCGAAGGAGCACAGCGCGCTCAGGGCATCCTTACTCGCAGTGCAGACGATGCGACGGCACTTAAACAGTTGGATGAGTTGGAAGTGTCTATGCGCCAGCACGCCCAAGGGGTGGCGGACACGGCCGCCAAGATAGACGCTGTAGCGACTCAGGGCCAGGACGTGGCTGACAGTGTACGCAAGGCTATGGACGATGGGCTACTGAATGAATCAGCCGCTGACGAAATACTAAAGCTCGATGGAGACTTCAACGAGAAGCTAAATAAGCTGCGTGTTCGTGAGGACAAGGCCAGGGCCAGGGCAGGAAAAGTCGGGGAGAGTCAAGTACGGGCCTATCCTAAAAATAACCCTAGGGCCACAGTAACGGACGCAACTGAGTTCGCTGGTGATATAGCGTATGATTCAAGGATGGTGGGCGATGAGGCCCTGTTAAGAACGCGGGATACCAGGGTAAAGGTAGACGCTATTCGGGACGAGACTCATCAACTTATTAACGCCCGCAAGACCAGCTATGAGCAGGGATGGGCAGCTTACTACAAGCGAGCAGATAAGATATGGGTGGACGAATACTGGGACCCGGTGCATAAGGCTTACCGAGAGTTGGAGAAGCGTATTCGAGACGGGACTCCGCGTAAGCCGCCCCTTCCTCCCGCTGCCGTTCCGGTGACGCCTGGCCCGAAACAGCCGGGTGGTGCTCCTGCTGCGGCGGCGCAGACGCCTGCTACTGGGTTGCCAGCGGGCAAGCCAGTAGCCTTACAGAGACCTACCGACTCAATGACTCCTGTGGAAGTGTTTAAGGCGGCAGATGCCATAAAGCAAAAGGAAAACCTGCATATGCGGCATCATACGCCATCGCCTCCTGGGATGCTTCCTCACGCAGCCGACTCCTGGGATCGCCCGTTACGTCCCATAGAGCGTGGGCAGAGTGCAGTTGGCGGAGCTCCGGTACTGGCTGCATGGCCAGACGCAGAAAAGACGGTTGCTCTTTATCTAAGAAACAATGGCGGTAATATTTCAAAGCTTACCCAGGCTGAGGTGGACGAGCTGGTTTCTATGCAAATCGCGTTCCAGGATTTGGTGGACGACTTTGATCCTCAAAGGATAGCTAACCGAGCGTCAGAGGCTGCGCGTTATCGCGGCGCGTTGGAACGCGCGATCGTCAACACGCATGAAGTCGCGCCAGGAGTACCGCTCGTAGAGAAGGGCGCAGTCCTTGGGCCTGGTACTGTGCCAGCGGGCAGGACGACAGCCGCTGTTCCAACCATGCCGGGCAGGGTAAAGCCCATTCCAGAAGCGTCAGTAAAAGAGGCAGTGCAGTATCAGACTAAACCTCTCGGCGGTATAGCACTCAACGCTCAGCGCAAGGCAGACGAGCTGGGTGGCGTCATGGATGCCCTGCGCGGTTACGTGCGAGGGCGCGTCAAAACGCCAATGCCAAACCAGCCAGCCTACGAGGCCTGGGCTAAGTACTTGGGAACCAACTTTACGCCAGAGCTTAACCAGGCCAAGAGCTACGTTACCAAGATTGCCGGGGCGGAGCGCAACTTTGTGTTACACAACTATGGAGATAGGCGAAACATGGACGTGGCCTTGGCCCATTTGATGCCCTGGAGCTTCTGGTACACTCGCACTGCGCCTAAAATGGCCTACCGATTGGCCACCAGGCCGGCGTTATTGGCCCGCTACGTGCGATTGCTGAACACGTTGGAGGAAGTGAACAAGGACTTGCCAGAATTCTACCAACACAACTTTGTGATGCAGTTGCCATTGATGGACTATCCACTGATGCTCAATCTGAGGAGCGCAGTTGATCCCATTTACGGCTTTCTGGATCACTTCGAGGACCCTGACAGGGAGCGCACTGGCTATGGCAAATTCATAGCGGAGATGGGCAAGTATGGCCCGATGCCATTTGGCCCGTTACTATGGAACTATGCCTTGGAGCGATGGTTGGCGGACAAGCCAGAAGAGGCTGAGGCAGTGATGGGTGGATACTTCGCTCCGATTACCAGAGCCTCGAAGTACGCTAGCGCGTTGCTAGGGGCCAGGGGCGGGCAGGGTATTACTCTGGAGCCGTGGCTGTTCCCTGGGTTGGGCAGTTGGCTTAAGGGCCGCGGTGAATTCAAGGACGTCGAATGGTTTGGTGGTGAAAGCAAGTGGGACACCCGCGTCGTACCGCTGACTCTAGTTCAGATGGTAAATATGGGAATCACTGTTGAGCAGTTGGCAGAGGTCGCCCACGAGCAACGGGGAGCAATTTGGGCCCGCGGAGTGGCAGGCACTATGCAAAAGCGAGGGCCTTTCGCTTTGCTGGGCTTCGCCTTTGGCCCGGGTTTCAAGGGTCGTCCTCCCGAAGATGTAGAAATAGAGAAAGCATACGACAGATGGTTCAAGATGTGGGATTCATTTCCTGGCAGGGAGGCTCCCCAAGAGAAACTGGACGTCTTCTATGACAGTCTTGCTGAGTTCGAGCGGGATAACCCTTATTTTTCCTATTTGCAAATGGGGAAGAAGGGCTACGAGTACGAGCGAGACGCCAAGTATATTGATCTTATCTTTGATCGTATGCCGCCAGGCGCCAAGAACCAAGAGCCGATTTTGCGTGGTATCGGCGGATTGGCCCCGGAGATATGGCTGAAGTACCGGGATGACAAGTATGCTACCGGACTAATTAAGCGGGAGCGGGGTGAGATTCCGCCCAATATGTTTGACGGGTGGACTGAGCCAGAGTTCGAGGCCCTGATGTACGCGACCAAGCGGGTGGCGGCCCTGATGCCGGAGCCCACTCAGCCCTACAAGGACGAGTGGCAGCGGGCGATGGATGCCAATAACGCTATGTATAAGGAGATGGAAAAGCGTTTCCCTGGTGTTCAAGTTTTACAGGATCAGTACAGTGCCTTGGACAAAAACAGCCAAGCCGCCAAGGATTTACTAAAGCAACATCCAGAGTTACCAGACTCTTGGGACTTCCAGGCTGAGTACCGCACCGAGCACAATCTGTATCCGTATTACGGTACCCCACCCCATCCCAAGTATGAAGAGATGCGTCAGCGCTATGGTCCAGACATTCAGGATAGGATAGATAGAGCTTTCCGAATCAGAGACGATCAAGGTAAGGCGGCTTTCAAAAACGCTCTGGCCGCCGATCCTGCTATTGGGAACGCGCTGGATTTCCTCAAGTCTATGGAGAACGTCCCCAATCCCAACGCTCTGAACTTGACATACGATTACAGTTGGGCGAAACCGGCGCCTCTTGGTGAAGTGCAGGCGACGGCGGGCCCGTTTGTGGATATTGTACACCGCACTGCCACCAAGTATCAGGTATCGCCTGCTGATGTGTTCGCTATCATTCACGTCGAGAGCCGAGGCATAGCTGATGCAGTAAATGGGGACTCTAAAGCCAGTGGACTGATGCAAGTAATGCCTAGTGACGCCCTTATTAGCCCGGAGAGTTTCGTTAACCGGCCCACGTCTAAGGACTTGCTCGATCCCACCGTGAATATCGAGTGGGGTACTCGAATCCTTAAGCAATACCTGGACAGTTCTGGCGGCGATCTAAAGCAGGCTCTCTACAAATACAGTGGCTATTCCGGTACTGGGGACATGGCCCGATTCGAGAAGGAATACTGGGAACCTTTCCTGGCAGCGAGGGCTGATGCAGAGAGCGTACAGCCCTCTGCGCCCAGTCCACCAGGGGTGCCGGTTCCGTCTGTAACACAGGCCGCAGTACCGCCTATCGAACCCGCACCGAGCGAAGCTTGGGGTGCGCAGTATCGACCCGGTAGCTATGCGCCGCGGCGTACCTATGGTGGTGGAGGGGGTGGGCGTGGCGGTTGGGTAGACTACCCACCAAGGCAAACAGCGTCGGCCACAGGGGGCACCATGTTCCCATGGTGGTGGTGGTATTATCATAAGAGGCCGCATCTAGGGCCAATGCACTGGAGGTGGTGATGTCGAAATCCCAGGAACCGAAGGAGCCAATAAATTGTAAGATGTACGCACTGTTGATGTGTATACGCCAAGCTATGATTATGGCGCTCGGTGGCCTTGAAGATTTTTTAGAGATGGAGCGAAGTATCGTACCGAAGCGAAAACGCAATTAACTATTTGAAGTATAGTGCAAAGTATGCTATTATGTAGGTAATAAATCGAATAATGTCACTGGGAAACTAGCGGCTTTTTTCGTGGAGTTAGAAAACCCACGGTGAAGCCGCTTTTGTATCGGTACGTGGATACAAGCTTGTGCTTGCCCACAATAGTATCGCAGGAGGACAGTACAATGTCGGACGAAGTAAAGAATGAGACACAGGAACAACTTGTAACAGAGGGACAGCAGACGCAGGCCCCGTCAGAGACTAAGCCGGTCGATGCGGAACAGCTTGCACCCGTTGCGCCTTCTGCCGCTTCTATTGAGGTGGCTCCTCAACTGGCGGGCCAGGTTGCATCCCAGTATCTCACCCAGGAACAGTTGGATGCTGCGTTGGAGCGGCAACAGCGTCAGTTTCAGAGTATGGTGGACAAATCGGAGTACCGGGCCAGGAAAGAAATGCAAGAACGTCTCAAATTCGCTGACGAGCTACTTAAAAACGAGCGAGTCAGTGCTTATTT
>Ga0180007_10004233_pt1 | contig 15319 bp, 37 predicted proteins | sample MM_PC_MetaG_FD_121122 | JGI IMG/M metagenome (GOLD analysis project Ga0180007, IMG submission 121122) | Groundwater microbial communities from the Aspo Hard Rock Laboratory (HRL) deep subsurface site, Sweden - MM_PC_MetaG | ecosystem: Environmental > Aquatic > Deep subsurface > Groundwater... | reverse complement strand
GACGGAGAAATTGAATATATTCACTGGATAACTGCCACACTTGAAACAGACGGCTCATATACATTGAGCGGCTTACTTCGCGGGCGAAAAGGAACTGATTGGGCAACGGGGCTTCATACTGCAAATGATATGCTTGTACTTTTGAATAGCAGCTATTTACATTTCACTCCATTTGCTGTAGAGGACAAAGCATTAGAGCGGTCATATAAAGCGGTGAGTTTTGGCACTCGTTTTATCGACGGGCTCGATCAGGATTTTACTTGCAATATCAGAAATATGATGCCGTTATCCGTTCAGCATATTGCAGGCACAAGAGACGGGAGCGGAGATCTTACTGTAACCTGGCTCAGACGCACACGCATAAGCGGCGAATGGCAAGACGGCGGCGATGTGCCGCTCGGAGAAACGAGCGAATCATATGAAGTCGATATTCTCGACGGGAGCGAGGTCGTAAGAACGATCACTGTTTCGAGTGCGACTGCATCATATACTGCGGCGCAGCAAGTAACCGATTTTGGGAGCACACAATCTAGCATAGATATTGAAGTGTATCAGGTTTCAAGCGTAGTCGGGCGCGGGTTTGTATCTGAGGCAACAGTCTAAAAAGGAAGTGAATAGTAATGGCAAATACCCCAAAATTAACGATGCCTGAAATATCGGCAAGTCAATCGAGCAAAGAAGTAACCCATAACGCGGCGCTTCGAGACTTGGATTGCCTCGTACAAGCTACGGTAATTGACAAGGACACAAACGATGCGCCGGGCGCGCCTTCTGACGGTGATACTTATATCGTCGGGGCGTCTCCAAGTTCCGGCGATGACTGGGATGGGCACACAGATGATATTGCTTACTACGAATCTAGCGCGTGGGCTTTTCACACACCCGATGAAGGCTGGCAGGTATATGTTCAAGATGAAGGAAAACTCTACACTTTTACAAGTGCGTCAGTCGGATGGGAAACCGACGAATCAATACTTGGGGCAGACACATATGATATAGCAGTTTATAAACCAGGGCAACCGACGGCAGCAGAAATCATTTTCAAGATGACCTTCGTTCGAGATGTTCTGTTTGCAGATGAATTTTCTGGTTCTGCCGGTGCACTCGGAGCCGGGCCTGATGCAAGCGCAGGTGTAGATTTTATTATCAATAATAACGGCTCACAAATAGGGCTTATGTCATTTGCGAGCGGGGCGACGACGGCGACATTTACAACCGACTCGGCGGCTGAGACTGTTTCAGCCGGAGATGTGCTGACCGTCGTCGCTCCCGATCCGCAGGATGGCACTTTATCAGATATTAGCTTTACTCTCAAAGGATCGAAAGTATGAGTGTATTATTCATAGATGGGTTCGATCATTATGCGGCAACGAGCGAAGCACATTATGCCCGCAAATGGAACGGTTATCAAACTACAATGGCAGACCCTGCAACTACACCTGCGAGGCGTGACGGTGCCCGCTCACTTCAATTAAAAACGAACGCCTCAATTCCCGGTTATCTCTACAAGGATTTTACGGCGCAAAGTACATTCGTAGTTGGTATGGCAGTATATTTTGACACGCTCGGAGATCATCGCGGGTTTCGATTGAAAGACGGCGCAACTCATCAATGCTCAGTATATGTTGACGCCGCAGGCAAGATTGAGGTGTGGCGGGGGTACTCAGTAATAGGCACAAAACTGGCAACAAGCGCGAGTGCGGTTATCAGCGTAGATACCTGGCATTATTTAGAATTTAAGTTTGTGATAGATAATTCGGGCTCGTATGAAGTGAAAGTAGACGGCGCAAGTGTTATGTCCGATTCGGGCGTAGATACCGATTATGGGAATAGCGGCCAGGCGGATGAGCTACGCATTATCGGGCGTGCTGCCGGTTCTGGCGATGACGTTTATGTAGATGATTTATACGTCGATAGCGCAGACTTTCACGGCGATTCCCGCGTCGACACGCTCTGGCCTTCTGGTGCAGGGAATTATGCACAATGGACGCCTTCAGCCGGATCGAATTATCAGAACATAGATGATGCGAATGAAATGGATGACGATACAACATATAATTCAACCGGCGTATCAGATGAAATTGATAGCTTTGCGTATGATAATCTTGCAGCTCTTGTAGCAGGGCATACGATTGATGCGGTTGCACTTAATGTTTGCGCTCGCGGTGACGGGGCAAGTCAAAAAGTAACGCCTCTTTGCCGTATAAGCACGACTGATTATCTTGGTACTGAAGTAGCGTATGCGGACGGTGTTTATAGTCTTGGGCAAATGATCTGGGCGACGAATCCTGCGGGCGGCGCGTGGACTGAGTCTGGAATAAACGGTGCTGAGTTTGGATATAAGCACACGACCGATGCAAACACTGCAAGAGTTACACAAGCAATCGTCGAAGTTTTAAGAGACAATGCGAACCCCGCATCGGCAAGCGACAATGTAATCGTTGCGGTAATGGCATGAAATATTTAACATTTGAATGGCCAGATATTGGCGATACTTGGGATTCGCTCGCAGGTGCGTTTATAAAAGTATATCGCGTGGTGTTTCCGAACGGATTGCCTGAATGGACGCCGTTATTCGTTCTTGGATTGGGCGCGATATATGTATTAGCATGTGCGATAAGAAAGGTGAGAAAATGAAACGAGTACGAATAGATAGATTTGCTTATACGCCCGGAGGCACGTTTGGGACGCTCGAAGTTTATGAGGGGGCTGTGCTTTTGTTTGCGTGCAGAACTCTAGAGCGGCCATGGGAGAATAATAAAGCAAATGTTTCTTGCATTCCTGCGGGCGTGTACTTTCTGAAGCTCGATAACTTCAAGGGGAAATATGCTGATTACCAGCTTCAAAACGTACCTAGCCGGACGTTCATCGAAATGCACATCGGAAATTCTATAGCAGATGTTACAGGATGCATTGCTCTAGGAAAAGAGTATCGAATTGATGAGCAATATGATAAATACTGGATCACACAAAGTACCGTCACATTCAATCAGTTTATGGAAACGATGGAAGGTGACGCTGAGGCCGTTCTCGAAATACGCGAGAACATAATTTCAACCGCTCATATTGCATGAGCAAGAAAGTGAGGCTTGTTATGGCAACAGCAGAAGAAACCGCCGTTAAGTTGGTAGAGGCGACCTTCGATACTCTTCAAGGTGGGGCTGACTATCAGGCGGATGTGGCAGCCGCAGTAGTCGATCAGCTTTTCGGGAGTGACCCACATGCACTGGTACGCTCTATCGCCGGTATCCCTGAGAGCATGGTCGAAATGATTACCGACGGCCTGATAAAGGCACTACGGGATGCGGTCAAGAAACGGATCGCCGGGACGCCGGAGTAAAATCACATGGGGGCTCAGGGCATGATTCTCTAAATTCTTGTCCATGCACCGTTTATGCCCTGAGATTCCCCTTGTGCCTATTGCATAGGATATTACATTGTATATTACATATAGATAAATCATGCCGATAAATCATAACAATATAAAGACTTGTGAAATTACTTCGATTCTACGGGTCTTAAATTCATGACGGCATAGGATGATACTAGGAGAGGCGGAAGGATCGAGCCTCCCCAGGCAGTCAAAGCAAGGAGTGGAGAAATGAAACGTCTTATTGGATTAGCTTCAGGATTGGCTTTATTCGCGATTCCGTTCGTGGTTTTCGCTCAGGAAACAGCGCAAGCAAGTGGCGAGCTTTCAGCAAAGAATATTTTCGCCGGTCTCGCCGGTCTCGGAGGCGCACTCATTCTTGGGAAGGTAAAGAAGTCGGTTGTCCCGTTCAAGTGGGGAACGTCCCAAGCGGCAGGGGCAAGTAACAACATCATCCCCGTCACCAACCCGGTCATGATTGGTCTCGGAGCATGGGAAGCCACCAAGTCGGTCGAGTCTACCGCCTGGGCAGTCGGCGGATCGTTCGCTGCCTGGGGATTGCATCAACTTGGGAAGAAGTTTTTTGGGTAGAAAATATTAGCTTTCGATAATTATTCTCCTTCCTTCGCCAGGCGAAACTCGTTTTTTACGTCCTTGTTTTTCGGATACTCCAGCACGGCGGGAACGATGATTTCTCTGTGCCCAACTCGCGTGCCTTTTATGATGCTTCTTTTATGTGCCGCATTTCTTACCGCCTGGGCGAACTCTCGCGGAACTTCAATTGTGAAGAGTACCCACCCTGGGCGCGGTGTTTTCCTGCGTCCTTTTTTCTTGCTCTTTTTATTCACTGCTTCTCCCTTCGCTGTTTCTCTTAAGAATATCTATTACTAGATCAAGTTGACTTATTTTTATTCTCAGTATATTCATCTCAGATTGATTTTTACCACGCCTTGCCCGCTCACGTCTCCATCGTAGATCGGCAATTTTTGCTTTCACGCATTCGATTGCGAAAAGAAGAATGTCAACATTGTCCTTTGCTGACATGGGATTACTTGGTTTGGTCTGTGTTTTCATTTTCCTCTGTTTCTTTTCTTCTGCTCGCAAGATAGGCCCGCGCCCCATTGTCAGCAATCCACGTCGGCGCACACTCTTTTACCATTTCGAGAGCGGCGGCAAATCCCACTAATTTGAGATTGCTTGTGCTTTTTTCAAGTTGCTTCTCAAGAAACACAATCATCCGGTCATAGTCGAATAGAACCGGACGCCCGATTTTGGTAGTCATTTCATCACTCCTTTGTTAGTGTGGCGAGTAGGTCCTCGTACGTCTTTCTTGATATACGACATTCTGCATAGTTGTGTATAGCCCCGATACTTAGCCAGCGAGGATTGCCTAGTATCCCGCATATTTCCTCAATCACCTTCTCCTGTGCGGCGAGTTGTTTTTCCATAACAAGTAATGATTTTTCTTGTCGCATCACTACGCCTTCGGCTATATCAAGATTTCCTCGCAGCTTCTCGTTCTCGGTGCGGAGTTCGATGTACCTGGTACGCAAACAATCAAAGCACAACACAGCATATTGCACAAAATATGTTCCGCTTACTGTATCTCCACAGCTATCGCAAGCTACGTATCGCTTCTCACTCACCGTTATCACCGTCCTTTTCGCTGTCCTGCGGGAGAAGGGCGAGCAAATAGTTTGCAATATCTCGCATGTTTTTACGGGAGGCGGTTTCTTTAGTCCATGTTGCTGTCTGGAGAAGTCTGTTACACTTCTCCCTCACCGCCTCAACCAGCGTTCGGTGTTCGGCGCGTTCTATTAGTAAGTTGTTTGCAATATGAACACCTATCGAAAAATATGATCCATGCTCCCATTGGTTAGACAACATCCACCCTCTAACCTCATCATCACTAACTACCCTAACCACTCTCGGTTTTTTGCTCATCATTCCCCCTTCTCTAGCAAGTGGCTCAGTTCGTTCAGCGCATCGTACAGTTCAGCCGGTAGCTGGTTGCACTGACGATGCCGTCCGAACACTTCATCGACATGCCTTGCTGCTTGGCGTAGGTCGCGGAGATCGTCTAATTTCCTCGCAAGCTGAGTGTGAAGTTCTCTCTGCGCCACTTCTAGATTGAACATCTTTTTTGCATACTCACTCATGGTCCCTCGCTTTCAAGTTTGAATTTGATTACTCTTGCTATCCTATAAATATTACGTGCATCACTAACGCTTTTAATGTTCCCTGTGTGATAATGATCGCCGATACGCTCACTGATTGCCATATATAGCTCTGCTTTGGTTATTGTGCCTTCGGCTAATATCTCATCAAAAAGCCTGTGGATATGGCGACGCGCAGCTCGAATTTCTGGCGTAGAGATCACCCCAAGCGGCTGCGTTGGGTTGCTTGTTTTATAGTGGCACCCCACATGATTGCCGCATGTGTCGCATTTCCAAAACGGGAGCGTTGCAAGGTCACGGCGGTGCGGATATACTTCCCCCCCACTGGTAAGTCTTGCGTTAATATCTTGTGAGCAACCACAGCAATATATTTTCATCGCACCCCCGTTCCTGTTTCGCTGTCCTGCGGGAGAAGGGCGACAGCTTTACTGAGTGCATTTAACACACGTACTAATTTTATCGCTGGTGTAGAAGCCGGGAACATGTTGGCTACAGATTCGATCTCCCTCACCGCCTCAACCAGCGTTCGGTGTTCGGCGTCTTTTTTCGTAAGTGCATCATCAACAATCTGGTATACTTTCATGATTGCACCCTGTGATGACGAACCTGCCAATTCATTCCAAATACTTTTCTTTAATTCCTCATCACTCACTCGCATGGCTCCTCGCTTTCTGTGGCGGGGTAAAAATCACCTTGCACGTTGTGGTGTTGGCTTTCTCGTAAACAGCCGCATGTTTTTCACACAGCCCTATTTTGAAAAACATATCTACCATACAGCATTCCTCCCCACACATATCGCCATTGTCGAGTTTCGCTTGGCAACTATCGGTGGGCATATCATAAATAATAAGCAAATCCTTCATTCCGTCACCCCCGTTCCTATTTCCGGCGTCCAGCCAAGCTCGATCACCCAAACGTTGCTAAGATTTTTTGAAGCGCCCAATATTCTGGATTTGCCAGTGCTATCACGGCATGATAAACCATTATTGGCGGCGCGATTACACACCCAAAACACGCCATTCCTGCGGCTGTGGCGGGAATTTCCCAATATCCACGCGGGGTATCCTTTGCTTTCTTTGTAAATTTAATGGTTAAACGATACGCAATTACGCTTATCAATAATAATACCGCCGCATAAATGATATTCAGCAGGCCGGTCACATATGCCTGCCTGACTAACACTTCCCATAAATACGGGACGGTTGTACCAAGCTGATCCGCTAATCCCTGCAATAATTCTGCTATCTTTTCCATCTCACCCTCCTATTCCTGTTACTTGTGGATTTCTTTTCTCCAGCTCCTTCGCCATCATGGGAATATAATGGCAGAGCTTGTCCATATCTCGCGGTGTCATGTTCTCAATATCCTTGTCGAATTTCTTAGCGAGTCTGACTGCCTCTTTAATTTGTTTCTCGGTCATGGTTTCCTTTCTACTCAATCGCGCCTTGAATTTCACCGGCCAGCTTTTTGATTTCGGCGGTGATTTCCACGAGCTTTGTTTCCTCCAGCTCCAGCTTTGATGATTCCCGCAGCCGATATTGTACTACTTTCTTCTCGATGGATTTCTCCATCTTTGTGATGATTTCTGCACGGATTTCGTCGTCGGTTTTGTTGATGTTCGCTTCGGTCAATTTGTCGATCCGCTTTTCAATCCGTGACTTTTTCATCATCGCCGCCTGCAACTTCTTGCTCGTTTCGACAAATGCGTTTGAATCCATTTTACTCTCCTTTTTGAGCAGCAATCGCTCAGTTAAAAATCCAACACCACATCATCTGATTCAAGCGGTTGCGTCCAGCGCCAGGAATTATTATTTTCGATGACGCGAGCATACCCATTACTCTGCATGTTTGAAATGAGTGTTTTGTCGTTCGGATCGGCGCGATCAATAATCTCCTGGAGTGTGAGTATCTTACCGCCCAGATAATACATATTGCTTTGTGCGGTTTGTTTGCTATCGAAGTCATTCTCTTCGCGGGTGCGGGTAGTGAATCGGAATCCGTATGGTGTTGCCCCATATCGCTCCTTAATCCCGCGCGCCATCTCAACAGCCTTGTCTGTGTCCCAGGAATCAATTTCTTTTGTGGTGGATTCAGCAACAAATGTTCCTGGGCTGTAGAATGTTACAAAATGCTTTTTCATTCATCCTCGCTTTCCGGCACGTAGCCGATTCGTGTTAATCCTTCATCCAACCAGTCCATGAAATCAGCGATCTTGTGTGGTGTTATATCATGAAGCTCCTTATGCGCCCGCCAGTCAAGAACGATGTCGTGTGCGGCGTCGAGTACTTCTCTGAGTTCCTCGATATACTGAACAACCGGCTCGATGTTTTCGTTGTTTTTCAACATCTCTTTTAGTTTGAGGTGGTGCGACTGCCGGATGGTTCGAAGGTCTGTTTTCATTTACTCTCCTTCCGCACCGGGCAGGTGTCGAAGGTAGGCTTTTTGTAAGTTTTGCAACAATAATTCACTACTGCAAAACAAGCCCCTCGATTGTTATGTTCCGGGTCAGGCTCCTGCCTAGGGCCTATGGCACGGCTTTCACAATGCGGACAATGCCGTTCCCACGTTTCCCGCTCTTTGACCTCTAATATGTGCTCAATTATTTGTGGAATCGTGTAAGTTGGGAAGTCAACACCATAGTTATCCCATATAGCTTTTCGTATTTCCCGCTCGACACGCTCGGCGGCGATGGAGCGGTAGAATATGACAGCGCAGCCTTCGCGGGGGATGGGCACTTGGTTGTACTTGCTTTCAACCTCACACAATCCCCCGCATGTCGGGCACTTCGTTTCAGTGTCAGTCATCGGATTGCGCCTCCACAAAAAGCACGATTCTTTTTTCCTCTGGTATGAGATTTATAATTTCTTGGAGTGTGGCTCGCGGACGAAGCCCATGAAATTCATCATAGAGATGCTGTATGTTTGAGCTGGCCATTTCGTGAGTAAATACTGGCCTGCCTAAACACCCCTCAAGTAGTTTGTGAAATTCACTAAACGGCATACACATTTTGCTCTCAAACAGCTGAAACGCCACAACCGCACTATCAGGTAAATCTTTCCACCAGCCAGTTTCGGCCATCGCCATAGCCTGTTCTTTAGTCACTTCGTTACCTCCAATCTCTACCAAAACAACGACAGCACCGACACGGCAACAAGTACAACACCCAGCACGATGCAGACAATTCCAGTTACATCATTAATTGAGTTGAATAGTTTTCGCAATCGCCATTCGAGTTTTGATTCCATTATTCCCCCTCTGCCTTTGCGATGGCATATTCTATAAGATGATATTGCCCGCGTGGGTCATGTTCTTTTAGTGCCTTAATCGCTGATTTACACGCCTCCAACAACCCCGGCACAGCTTCCGGATTAATGCCTGCGCAGTTGTTCACGCATCGTATGATACGTTTTGCATTCGCCACTGACGTTTCCGCCTTGTTCGGCGCGCCATGCTTCTGGTACTGGTATGTCTCTGCAATATGCCGCCCGTCTTCTTCGCTAATAATCAAGCGGTCGCCAAGTTGATCAGGCGCGGCCATGCCCAGCTTCGGCACGCGGAGGCTCCACGGCTCAGGCGTGTGCTTACTCATTTCGTCTCCTTTCTCGACTCTACTATGTCCATTAGCTTTGTGAAATGCCCCGTGATGAACATGTGATATTTAAAGGGCAGCTCCATCTTGTTGATCGTTTCCTGAATCTGTTGATCGTTAAATTCTTTTTCCGTTCTTAGCGTATGCAGCCGCAAAAGAATCGGCCAAAGCTTTTTAATTGCAGCTTTGTATTTTCTTTCAAAGTCTATCAGTTCAATGGTGAGCATGGTTTTCCTTCGGGTTATTACACCAATTCGTCTGTCTCCATGTCCAGGTACGTTAGACAATCGGTATCTGGGTATTCTTTTGCTCTGCTCATTTCTCGAAGTTCAGGCCAGCCGTGATCGTTGAGTAATTCAGGGTCATCTTTCAAGAGAGCAAGGATCGACTGTTCAACTTCGTGTTGTTCATCTAATGAAACATAGCGATCAAGCCATCTGTAAAAATGCTCTGCCGTTTCCCTGTCCATGACTTTTCCCATTTTAGTCTCCTTAGAAACTCAGTCCCTTTTCTTTCATCCAGATTTCAAAATGCTCTGTAGCAGTTTCCGCTCCCGATTCGAACCGATTAAAACTTGCCCAGAGCGCCTTTGCCCTGTAATGATTATGCCTGCCGATTGCCGCTTTGAAACTTGAGAATTTGAAGTATCTGAATCTGGTCATTTTCAATACCTTTCTACCGAACATCCCCGTCGATTCGGACGTACTTTTTCGGCTCTGAATTGTATGGAGCAATTACAATAACCCAGTGCCATCTCCCATTCCCGTCGTCAATTAATTCTGGGCATGGAGTTGGGTGGAATCCCTTTTTCATATTAAAAGCGTAATCGATAGCGTCAACCCGCGTTTCAAAACTCTTTCTATCTTCCATTTCCATTTTCAATCTCCCTTTGGGTAACCGCTACATCACATACAATGTTATTGATTGCTTCGAAACTAGAACCGTCTCCATCGCCCGGCGGATCGTGTCGAGCACAAAATCCCCACTCTCCATCTGAAAATGCTTGCGCAAAATTGCCGCTCTTCTGCTGTGTTTTTCGTCCCATTCTTGCGATGAAATCCGGTCGAAGTCCACGAACATCTGAGCCAGGTTTTTGAGCGTGAACTTTTCGATCTTGCTTGCCATCGCGTTTCTCCTTTCGGGTGAGTCAATTTTCAACCGCAAGCTATGTGCGAAAAATACCAAGTGTTGAATCGCATAATCCCCTTCAGTGGGTAGTATTTTTCTTTCTGTATCAATTCTGCTTTAACAAGCTCGCCATCCTGAATTAACAAGCCACACTTTCTACACTTTTTGCGATGCTTGGTTTTCTTTTTATATTTAGTTTCATATGAGCGTAATATCATTTGTCTCGATTCCTTTTTATGTTTCGCAGTAAACAGCGAACCAGTACAAGTTGTTTTCTCCACCAACTGGCGTGTGTATTAATGCCCTTACGCTATAAAATTCATTACTATATGATTCTATTCTTTCTGATTCTTCCATTGTTAATTTTATAAACGTTCTGCCGTTTCTAACTATTTCATCCCTGCCTAATTCCTTTCTAAGAATTCCCTTCATTTTTTTGGTTTCCGGTTTCATTTTCACCTCCTTCTTTTGAGTCAATTTCCTATTACACACATATTATATATTAGTATTGTAATACTGTCAAGGGGAAACTTTGAAAATATGCCAACTTTATTCCTTTGATTTATAAAGACTTACAAGATTCTTGTAAAATAGTCGAAAAATCCTTCGTTTTCAGCTTGCAATAAATCTGAATCTGAATAAGATACTAATATAGCATCATGGCAGTATTCAATATTATATGACATAGGGTATGTCATTTTAAACACTAAACACTAATCATTAAACACTAATCACTAAAGACTAAGAATAAGAATTGAGCGGACGGATTTTTAATTGCCAAGTGAAAGGAAAATTTATGGGCATTGTCAAAATGGATATTCAAACATGGGAATGCAAGTCTTGCGGAAAGCAAATGATAAAAAAACCGAGCGGCCAATCACCATTTCCAATTTGGTTTGGGAATGATTTTGATGCACAGTGCAAAAAATTAAATCTTGAGATTCGATCAGGAGAAAAAATAGATGGGTGCGCTATTTGTATGACTTGTGTTAGAAACGGAAAAGCTGTATTTGTTTGTGCGCTATGTAAAGAAACTATGCACACCAACGAAATACAGGAATCATTCGGAGACCCTCCGGATAGTTTATGCAGGTTCTGTTATGAAGCGCGCAGCGCAAAAGAATGGATAGAAAAAACAAAAGAACTATCTAAGATTCATCGATATGATTTTGATTAGAGTAGAAACAGAGAGGAGAAATCTTGTCATACCGAATCATTTGTGACCGCGACGATCCCGCCTGGCTAGATAAGCGCCGAGAGTGTGGGGTTGGTTCGAGCGAGTCGCCGGTTATTCTCGGACTATCAAAACGAACTTCAATAGTTTCTATCTACGCTGAAAAATGCGGCGTGCAAATTCCAGAGCCGAAAAATCAGGAGGCGCTCTGGTGGGGGCGAACACTCGAAGAGAAAGCACTCGAAAGATACTTCGAACAGACGGGGGAGAAATTCATTCCATTCCAGCAGATGCTACAGAGCATCGAACATCCGTATCTCACTTGCACACCAGACGCGACACGAAAGCAGTTTAGTGATAAGATGCTCGCAAGGCATGCCGATGAAATTACAAACATAGACTCAAATGATTACGAAGAAACATTCGCCGAAATAAAAGTAACCGCCTATCGAATCCAGGAATGGAAAGATGGAGGTGTACCGCCGGATGTGAATTGTCAGTGCCAGCATGTTATGGCAATAACTGGCGGACAAGAAATGCGAGTGATGGTTTTGTTTTTCCCGTTTGAGCTGGTTTATACAACGGCTGTTCGTGATGATGCTTTTATAAATGATTTACTCATTCCGAAGTGTCGCTCGTTTTGGGATCACGTAAAAAACAAATCACCACTGCCGCAAGAATGGATCGACGGCTCAGACAAAACAAGCAAGGCGCTTGAACTATTATTTTCAAAGTCAGAGCCGGGTGGGAGCATCGAGCTCGACGGAGAATATATCGACGTTTTCAAAGAACGCCAGCAATTAAAGGCGCAAGAAAAAGAGTTGAAAGAAAAAGCAGGAGAGATTGATAACAAATTCAAGCTCTTAATCGGCGAGAACGAAACGGCGATTTTGCCAGACGGCTCCCGCGTAGTCTGGTCAAAAGGAACCAAGTCACGCCGGATAAGTTACAAGGCAAGTGCTGCTAGTCAGCAGGGGGAATGATGAACGTTTATGTTCTAATTATCGAAGATCGGCACTGCGATGTTGATGCTCATGTTTACGCTTCAAAAGAAGAAGCTATTGAGCGAGCAAGAACGATAGCAAATCAATATTGCAAATGGGGCGAGGTCGATGAAACATTGACTGGATCAATGAGGCAATCAGGATGGGTTTATCATGGTATTTATTCCTGCGAGAATGACAGCGTGACAGTATTAGAACGGGAGGTTTTATAATGAGGTTATTTCATAAGCATAGATGGGAAGAAATATCGAGGCGATTTACGGCGGGCGTACAACTTCCAAAGCGCGTACATAATCCAAATGATGAAACCGCAAGGGTGCTCGAAAAGATTATTTTTGGGTTCACGGTTATTGAATTGAAATGCAATGAGTGTGGGGAATTGAAACACACAATCGTTATTGGCGATGCTTTGAAAGAAATAACATGCGGGCGGTAGCGATGACGGCGATCAATAAATTGGAGCATAAAACGTCTTTCTCAGGGAGTGGCATGCTTTATCCACCCCGAAATGTATGCTTCTCCGCCTTGCTTAACGGCTTGCTGGATTGGGGCTATGCCATCGCCGTGACCCGCTCGCATGTTAATTTAGCCGGAAAGGAGAAGGAGTGGAAATAATAGAAGCAATAAGAAAGATATGTCCTTATAGTTTAAACTCGGGGCTGGTTACGCATTGCTACGCAGATGAATGTATGGCATGGCATAGGTGCGCAACTAGAAGCAAAGACAGCGGAGAGCTTATTGAGTCTACGACGGACGGCTTCTGTAATTTAATCGAAAAAGGAGACTGACTGTGGGTGAACTACAAACAACCGATAACAAAGCCGAGGCAATGAGCGGGCTTCTTGCTCATTATCAGCCGGAACTTGAAAAGCTATTACCGCCGCATATAAAATCGGATCGCTTTATCCGCGTGGCACTGAATGCGATTAATAAACTCCCGCGCCTGTTGGATTGTACGAAGTCGAGCTTCATTCTGGCTCACTTGGAATGTGCCGCGCTGCATCTGGAACCGAACGTTTTAGGGATGACTTTCATACTCCCATACAAAAACAATTCAACAGGCAACTACGATGCTCAGTTGATTGTTGGGTATAAAGGATACATCCAGCTTGGCCGGCGAAGCGGCGAGATTGATTCCTGGATTTCCGGGTGCGTAAAAGAGGGGGACTTTTTCGAGTTTACCGACTTCCCGCCAGACCTGAAACACAAGCGCAATCCTGAATCCGACGAACGCGGCGAGATCGTAGCCGCTTATTCAGGCGTTAGATTATTCGGCGGCGATTGGCAACCTCACGTCATGTTCAAGCCGGAGATCGACAAGCGGATGAAAAAGAGCGCGAGTTACACTTCGCAGTATTCACCCTGGAAACTCTGGCCGGAAGAGATGAACATGAAAACGGCGGTCAGGGATCACTTTAAGTTCATGCCGCTTGCTCTTGATACACGGCAGATTCAGCGGGCAAACGAGATTGACACGCGGGCAGACATCGGCGCGAACCAGTTTCACGATTCGGAATTTCAGGAATTGATCGAAAAAGATACGGGAGTATTTGAAGCGGAGAAAGAGGGAGAGAAGAAGGCGGAGAAATGAAATTAGAATTTGAGATGGGGCTTATAGAAGTGACGGTTAATTATGATGAGCTAGTGGAAATGACACAATTATCGCTAAATGACGATAGGCATATCATGCCAGAAAGGATTCAGCTTAGATGCTTTGGCCCTGGGTGGGTTGATAAAATCAGAGAGTTTGTTGGGTCGGGATCGAAATTTATTGTCACAATCGAGTCGGTAGAGAAGGGAGAGGAATGACAATCGAACTTTCAGCAGATGAGCTTGAAAAAGAAGCACAACAGTTATATGAGCATATAAAAAGATATTGCATTTCAAGATCAAAGCAAGCGAAAAGGTTTAGCTTTGTGGCATATCCTGCGGGTTCAAACAAATTTGTTGCTGACACTAGAGATGGCGTATGCTTTGAAACAACCTTTAGAAACCCGAAAGATTGTTTTTCGCCATGCTTTGATATAACAGTTTATCGGGCAGAAGATGCGGCGATATTGAGTGAAATATTTTTCAGTGATTTAGGATGCACAATTACCATCGAAACGAAACCACAGGAGCCTAAATAATATGTTCTACAATATAGCAAACAGATACGATGATGATGAATCTCCGATAGTAACAGGGCATTGGATCGAAGCAGAAAGCAAAGAAGAAGCGTTGAAAATAATGGCTAAATATAAAATAGGCTACCCTTTTGGTAGAAGGACAAAAATAAGGAGAATAATTTTTAGAAAGAATAAAGCCGAGTTTTCTACGCACTATAATTTTACGCCCGGGAAAGCCCGCGTATGGTCGGAAGTCGACGGGTGTTTAAGTGGCGTACTTATCACAGACCGCTTAGAGCAAATAAGAAAAGAAATTGGAGACAAATAATGGGAGGGAAAGCCAATCCGTTGTTCAATACATTCTATGCAGATGATGAAGTTGAAACCTGGGACGCTTTAAAGAAGCTCGTGTTTATCTATTTATTCACCGGGGAGTTTATTACAACAAGTGGTATTTATAAACTCACCAAGAAGCGTATCAAAGATGCTACCGCCGTTGAATCAATTCCCTTGCTCGATCATTATCTCGGCATACGCAAGCTCACAAAAGAAAACTATAGACGCGCCCTGTATGCTCTTGCCGACAAGTGGACAGAAGAGCTAGACCTTGAAAACCAATACGGATTTAGAAACGCCCCGTATGATGAAAAGCAAAGTGTTGTTTTTGTGAAGCGACGGCTGGCGTTCATTCTGGGTGGTCGTGCTGACTGGATTATGGAGAGCATAGCAAGCGATAGAAAGTTACTTCAAAATCAGCCGCGTGCATTCT
>Ga0180007_10004232_pt1 | contig 15319 bp, 19 predicted proteins | sample MM_PC_MetaG_FD_121122 | JGI IMG/M metagenome (GOLD analysis project Ga0180007, IMG submission 121122) | Groundwater microbial communities from the Aspo Hard Rock Laboratory (HRL) deep subsurface site, Sweden - MM_PC_MetaG | ecosystem: Environmental > Aquatic > Deep subsurface > Groundwater... | reverse complement strand
GTTTTTTATACAAAAAGTCATACTGTTGCCAATAATGTGTGGTTTTAGGCATGTGGGGGACCTCCCCCACCCCCCTAAAACTTTCATAAAGCAACAATTCTTTAATTAATTTGCGACAAACTCGGTAGAACACATCACTTCTTAGGCCTGCGGTCAGGCTTCTTGCGGTCATGCTGCTTGTAATCAGGCCGTCCGTGGTCGGGCCTTGCGTGGTCAGGCCTCCTGCGGTCATGCTGCTTGTAATCAGGCCGTCCGCGATCGGGCCTTGCGTGGTCAGGCCGTCCGTGATCGGGCCTGTAATCAGGCCGTCCGCGATCAGGTCTTCCATATTCAGGCCTCCTATGTTCCGGCTGTCCGTACTCAGGCTTTCCCATCCGCTTGTAAGAGACCAGCTTCTCCAGGTGGTCCACCCTCTTCAAGAGGCGTATCTTCTCCTCGTTGACCCTCTCGAGCTGATTGGCATGCCTCTCCAGCGTGAAGTCCTTCTCCTTTATCATGGAGGCAATCTTCTCGAAGCGCCTGAGCTCTTCCTTGGTCTTCCGTATGTCAACGATTATAGTTGATGTTTCTTTTACAGTCTCCTTTATGGGCAATAATGATTCCTGGAGGTCCTTCCTCAGGGCGTCCAGCTCTTTCTTGACCTCTGCGCTGACCTCCTTGCTTATCTCCTCGTGGATCTTCCCCTTGACGAGCTTCAATTCCTTGAGCTCATTGACGAGCCTCTTCCTGAGGTCTGACATCTGTACCAGCTCATACCTCAAGGCAGCATGCTGCTCTTTCATGTCGTTCATGATGACAGTGCCCTCTTTGCTAAGCCCTGTGGCCTGGTCCATGGCCTTTGAAAGTCCCTCTTTGAGCGACTTCAAGTCCTGGCTGGCCTTCTCGATGGATTCTGCTAGTGGAACCAGCTTCTCTTCTATCTCCAGCACTGTCTTAAGCTTGTCGTTCATCCTTCTGCCCTCGCTATGGTCCTATGACACTTGGGGCACTCGTACATGGTGTACGTGACTCCTCCGACGTTCCTCTTGTCCGTCTTGGCCATCATGCCCTTGCACAGGCTGCACATAGGAATCATCATTGCCCCCAGCTTAAAAGGAAACGAGTGGGTATTTAAATGTTTGTAATGGGGTCAGGATGTCAGCACTTCCGGCTCGAGATGAAGCCGACAGCAGAGCTCATGTGTTGGGTGCTCAGGCATATCTTGGAGGACAGATCGGCATTTATCGGTTATGTCCTCTATCCTTCCATCTGCGACCTTATCGATAAATTCTTCCAAGACAGGACCGCGCAACCCGAAATGCACTGTCCTGCCTGCCTTGACCCAGTAATCCTTTCCTGCCCTCATGCGCCTGCCGACAATCCTCCGGTCAGGATCATATTGATAAAGGATCTCATCAAGCCTTGAAGTCCTTTTCTTCGATGAAACACCCTCTTGCATCAGGTTCCTGAGATAATCACCTGTCACGTCAACCCTGATTATGCGCTGTTGATCAGAAGCCCTGCCCCAGTCGCTGCGCCAGAGCATCCAGAGCAATGAGGTCTTGAGCCAGCTCATCCTGATCCTGCTGATGCTTTCGCTGAAGCCCGGGATGTCAAGATACTCTGGCTTGAAGGCCATGAAAGTGGCATATTCTCCTTGCTCGTTCTTGAGCACCCTGAATGGGTGGTCTATCGCAGGCGCAGGAAGGTCCTCATGCCTGAGGTCAAAGGTCTCAACCTCAAGTATCCTGTTGTTGAACCAATCCAAGAGCTCGGCCGGGATGCCGTAGCCGCCCCTTGGTCCGCGCCTGACGATGCCTTCATTGCGCTCAGCCCTCAATGCAGAGACAGTCCCGCCATAGGTGTACATAACTATACCATGTGTGTAAGATTCTTGACCCATTCCTTTCGGATTATACCGCTTGGTGCACGACCAGCTGACAGACACCCACTTGTGGGGCTCACTCTTATGCCTGCCCCCATGCCTACTTATAGGGAACAGGCCTGGCGGCAGGCTGCAGTTCTCCTTGATATAATCAGACTCCTCTTCAGAGCACCTTCTGAACACGATATCATATCCCATAGCAGGGGGGAATGAGGATGCATAAAAAAATCTATCGGGAAAGATTTAAAAAGACTTCAAGATTGACCAGTCTCATGCCAATCAAGATTGACTACGACAAATGCTGCTGGAAGGACGGCAAGTGCACTTCCTGCTGCTGCGGGGGCAAGTGCGAGGGCTGCGTCGAGGCCTGCCCGACCGGAGCGCTGAAAAGAGGAGACATCATCGAGTTCGACCCGGAGAAATGCACTGACTGCGGCGCCTGCGTGGATTCATGCAAGCATGGCGCGATAGCGTTAGAACAATAGCTCAAGTATGGAACAGCTCCTTCACCTGCTGCTGGAAATATTTGGCGTTCTCACTCGCACAATGGATCTCGCTCTGGATTCGAGGGTATCTGCCTAACCTGACGCCGAGAGCAGAACCGGCTGATCCTACGATTCCGAAGATGCCTGCAGAGATGACTCCGCGGATAAGAAAATCTCTCCTGCTCAATGCACGCCCTCCGACACTCGAGGTTGCCCCATAAAGACCGCCTATTCCTCCTATCGCCAAGCCAATATGAATAACAACTCATCATCCTTAACCATGTCCCAAAGGTCTGGGTCCATTTCAGGGATCTTTCCCACTATCGACGTGAGCTCGAGGATCTTCAGCCGGTAATGCGGGTCTTCGGGATCATAATTGCCTGTCCTCAGCTCCTGTATAGTCTCGTCATAGACCGAACTGAGATCGGCCTTGCCTGTCACGACATCCCTTGCGAGCGAATTCTCCTGCGTAATCCCCTCGAGATGGTCCCGCTTGTGCCTGGCTCTCGCCTCTGCTCCGAGATGATCATAAGAATCAATGATATGTAACAGGTCGCTCCAGGAGAATATATCATCTGGGTTATAAGCCATGGCATATAGAAAACATAGCAAGTATAAAAAATTTACTGCATAGAAGGCAATTCCTCGATCTCCTCAACGAGCTTCCTCGTGACAGTTGCCTCCTTGAAGAGGCGGTGGGCGTGATATGTGGCAATATTCTCAGCGATGTTCGGAGAGAGGTCCTCGCCGGGCTTCCAACCGTCCTTCTTTGCCCTGGCAATTATCTCGTCTGACATGGATCTCTTATTATCGAGCATGTCCTCGAACACTTTCAGTAATGCACGCTCCTTCTTGGGTGTTGATCTTATGGCGAATGAGAACAGCCTCTTTGCATAATTGTAGACCAGGTCGCTGTCAAAGCCCTTGTACGCGGCCTGGACCTGCAGCTTCTTCAGCACATGCGATTCGGGCGGGACGTGCAGTCGATGACCTTCCAGCTTGAAGGGTTCTGTGATGCCTATCTTGGAAGGGACGACGTCGAGTTCATCCTCGTATATCCGTTTCATGACAGACTTTATCAGCAATGAGGCAGCGATTATCTGCCTCGGGTGGTTGGAGTCCATGCCCCTGTGCTCCAATGTGCCGTACTGGTTTATCCGGACAGGGTTCCACTGTGTCTGGAGCAAAGAGCCGTAGAAAGAGAGCATCTTGATGTTGAGACCGATGCTCTTGATGAGCTTCTTCCATTCCTCGAAGCGCTCGCCGACCATTGAGACGACCTCGTTGAGGGAATGCTTGTACCCCGGCAAGGCGCCGAAGTCCTGATACTTTGAGTAGAGCCCCTGCGGGTAGTCCAGTATCTTGCCGCCCCTGTAGGCTATGACCCTGCTGTCCTTGCCCAACTGCTTGCCTTGGTAGAATGGCGAGGAGGCCATGAAGGCCGTCAACGCTGGGTCCAAGGCGATGAACATGTTGAATCCGTTGATGATGTCTGACTCATGCTTGAGATCCAAGAACTGCAGCACGCCGATGTTCTTTATCAACGGCAGGTTGAAGGGAAGCTCAAAGTGAGAATGGAAGCCCATGACCCTGGCGGCGATAGGCCAGCGCTGCTTGCCGAAGATCTTCTGCTTGACATCATACCCCTTGTCCTGCCTCATCTCCGGATTGACCTTTCCTGGATAAGTTCCCAAAGGCATCAGAAGGAAGTTCATCTTCTCGGCTGCAAGGGCCAACTCCTCGATATTGTCTATCAGGGAACCGATGACCGAACCGACCTCTGTGTGAGGATAAGCTCCCAGCTCGATCATGTTCTTCCCGCACTCCTTCTGCATGCGGATGCCGCCTTTCAGCTTCGGGGCCTTCTTCATGAGCTCGTCCGCGCCGTTCACGGGCTGCCCCTTGGGATTCAGGAGCATCATCTCGAGCTCTAGGCCGTTGAGGAGTTTAGGCATGGATTCCAGCGAATATAACATACTATTTAAATGCTGCGGTAAGATGGAATTCAGTTGAAAATAAGCACCGGCATCGAGTACTTTATGTCGCCGACCATGAATGTACGGCCATCGATTATGTTTATTGCCTTTGCCTTCTGCAGCTGGTTGGCCAGCGTGGTCTTCTTCGTCGTGAGGACGTGCGGAAATGTTATCTTTCTGCGCCCCTTGTATTTGGGCAGTAGGATGATCTCGTCGCCGATTATCACTATGGATCTTAAGACGTCTTCCACTTGTCTTGCTATTCCTGGAGAATCACCCTTCAGGGCAGTGAAGTATCTCTTGCCGATCTTTTTGGATGCATTGCAGTTGAAGCTGCAGGGCGCATGGCTCAGCAGGGTTGTATCAAAGTATCGGCCGAATATGTTATTGTAGAACGGGAACTCAAGGCCCCGGCTGTTCTGCAGCGAAGGGATGATATAATCATTGCTCAATATCTGCTCAGTCGGCTTGTTCTTGACGAAGAACTTACGGCAGCACTCGGGATAACCCAATATCTTGCCGAAGACATTGTAAGCCTGGAGCTGCTCAGCCACTTTTGCGCGCTCCGCATCGCCCTTGCCCTTAGACAGGTAGACGAACAGGTGGCCCTTCATGGAAGAGCTGCGGTCGACCATGTAACCCTTGGTTGAGTACTCACCATCGAAATCCATCGTGACCTTGAAGTCAGCGATCTCAAGATCCAGCTTGTGCTTCTCGCAGAATCTCTTCACTCTTGGCAGTTCCTTCTCGCTTATCCCCAGCCTAGCAACAGGCTTGGCTCCCTTGAACACAAGAAAAGCCTCAATGGCCTTGGTCATGGTGCCGAAAGCAGAGAAGCATTCGTCGAGCATGACTGGCTGGATGATGATTGGATTAATAAGGGTTTTGATTGAAGTGACAATAAGTTTTATATACTACTTATAGGTAACTACTTGACATGGCTGTTTCAGGATACCGCGAGCAGATTAACGCAGAGATTGAAAGATGCAGGACCTTGTACCATGAGGCAGTAAGCCTTGGACGGGATGAATGGGCCCAAGAAATGCTGCATGAGATATATCAGTTATGTTTCGATGATATATTTCACGGCTATGCGTATCTCCGATTATTCGAAGAAGATACTGAACCGGTGAATAATCCTGAGATAAAAAAAATGTTGGATGAAACATTGGAAGAAGTCACAAGAAACCAACATCGGCGTATTGCTGAGGCGCATCAATTGCTCACTGGGCGATTAGATCCAGTCATTATTCAAATTCCATAACATTTAAATAGAAATAGGATAAATATACTATTAATATGGATAAAAGGCGACTGATAGTGCTTTTACTATTTCTCATAATGCTATTAGTGCCGATGGTGAGTGCTGAGATCCTCAAGATGACTGTCGGCGGCCAGGAATGGAAGGAAGGCCAGAGCATAAGCATCCCAGAAGGCTCAGCCACAGTCAGGGTTGATGTCGAGGGAAACAACGGACCTTACTCTTGCAGAACATACATCCTCGGCCAGCCGGATACGGACTCAATGACAGTATCCTGCCCTGTCTCGCAGGCAATGGACTTCAGCGCTTTAGAGCCGGGCACATACTCGCTCCAAGCGATAGGCTGGGACAAGGACAATACTAGGGTCACGTCGACGGCATTCTCGTTCAAGGTGGAGGCACCGGCGGATGATGGATCGAACGAGAGACATGACAGCCTGAAGGCTGAGAAGTCTGAGCTGGAAAATAACTATAACACTGCCTTGGAATCGAGATTGAAGAAGATCGATGAGGAACTCTTCAGGATGGATGGACTTAGTGAAAGCGAGATAAAGAAAAAAGTGGATGAGGAAGCTGTTAGGAGATATAATGAATGGGGTGGTTCAACCGGCCTTGATGACAAAGGAGAGAGCACCTGGGACAAGGTCAAGACACAGGCCAAGAGACCGAGAAACATCGGCATGATACTCGGAGTCCTCGTATTAGGCTTCGGCCTGATCGGGTTGAGGAGGAAGGCAGACTGGCTTGAGAAGGTCCAGGACAGGCTGAGGAAGACTGAGGACAGCGTCGAGACCGAGCTGAAAGACCTTGAGTCTGATACAGACTTCATGAACAAGATGCAGGCATTGGAAGAGAAGAAGCGCGAGCTCATCGAGGACAAGATACCAAAACTGTTGACCAGAATCAAGAAAGAGGGAGATATCCCGGACGATATGCAGAAGAAGAGGCTCGCCCGGATGGAGAGTGAAAAAGGCACCCTCTGGAATGAGCTGAACCTCCACCTCAAGAAGAAGGGCTATAAGGACCTTGCGGATATTGTTGGGATGCTGGAGAAGGACTCCAAGGGGAGGGATATCAACGTCCAGGAGGCTTTCCAGACACATTTCAACGGCTTTGAGGCTTTGGGAGATTTCTCCTTCGGAGGTAGGGAGAAGGATGCCAAGAAGCTTATTATACGATTCATCAGCAACCTGAAGGAAAAGAATGGTTGGCACGACCCGGCAAGATACCTGTGGGAGACGCTCTTCCCGATATCAGAGATAATGACAGGCACTGACCTGGACGACGCGCTGGAAGAGCTGAAGAGATGCAACAGGCAGGTCGAGGCCCTGGTGGTGAAGACCCTGGACGTGAAGAAGGACGAAGCGAAGATGCTCAACAGGATAATCAAGGCAAAGGTCGAGAATGAGGAAGCGAGGAAGAAGCTGCTGAAAGCGGTAGACTCTGGAAACGTGCACAAGCTGGCGCACGGAGACATGAATCCCATAGTCAAGGAAGTGGAGAATATAGTTGGAGATGACAAGGAGCAGAGGAAGGAGATAGAATACCTGAAGAAGATGCTCGGATACATACCTGCGCTGGACAAGGAACTGAAAGGCTGGAAGAAGGTCATGGAACAAGAGATAAAGGCCATAGATGAGGCAAGAGGAAATGGCTAAGAAAAACAAGACCACATCCGCGGCGCTGAACGCCTATCCCAGGCTGAGAGGCCTATGGGGACAGGACCAGAAATACTTCTACAGGTTCAAGGCAGATAACTCGAACTTCAGGAACGCTATGGACAGGTGGATGAGACACCTCAGCCAGCAGGACATAGCCCAGGCCGCAGCATTGAGGACACAGGAGAGGAGGCAAGCTGAGGTAACGACAGGAGGCTTCATGTCCAGCCTCGCAAGAAAAGGCAAACCTGTCATAGCATTCATGGCGGTAGCGTATGCATTCGGGCTTGCCACGGCGCTGCCATCTGACATACAGAGGCTTAAGGAAAGCGGTCGGCCGTATAACATCGTGTACGGCAGCGAGGTGATCGACGGCAGGCTGATATCAGACCAGATGAACCAGGACAACATGAAGTTCTGGGACTTCGACAACCACCCTGCTCAATTCAAAGCGGTGATCGACACCCCGCCTGAGGAGCATGATGTCGACATATTCTGCGGCTACTCAGAGAATTATGACACTGCAACCTACGCAAGCCCAGGAGAGTATAAAAACCTGGTCAAAGCGGTGCAGGGCGCCCTTGCGATAGCCAACGGGGATCCTGAGGACATCGAGATGATCGAGATCGAGCTGCAGGGCATATCCAGCGCAGAAACAGATGAGGACCCGGCAAAGCAAGCAGCAGAAGGCCCGCGGAATCAGAGTCTGGGCATGCTGAGGGCTGATCAGGTAGGGAGAGATATAAAACACGAATTGACGAACCGTGGATTATTGAACAGCCAGATAAAACTCAATATTATCAATTCAAATGTTGCTGACTTCCCGGACGCTGTCAAGCAGCTGGCTGCAAACACCGGTTATGATGAGCAGGCCATCGCCACAGCGATCAATGAGGGCGGGAAGCCTGGCAGGCCAGAGGTCATAGATGTCATCGCAAAGCAGGCCAAGGCGCTGGTCGATGATGCCAAGGAAGGCCTGAAGCAGGACCGCAGGGTTGATATCAAGATAAAGGTGACGAAGAAACCTGTCGTGCCTGTCGTGCCTTTCGCTACTGTACCTCCGATCTTCCCGCAAGGGGTCATGCCAGGGAAAAATGACATCCGCAGGGTCAATGAACTGATTGACCGCCTCAGGGCCCACAAGAGGAAGCTTAGATCGCAGGTCATCACCCAACATTTTGATTGGACAGCATTTAGAAGGTTCAGGCCGAAGGATTTCGGCCGGAGAAGGTGGGGCTCACCGCCCAAGACATATGATGCGACCGGCAAGGGCCGGCAACATGGCCCGAAGAGCTGGGGCAACAAGCAGAAGAGAGGCGGTGGCAAGGCAGGCCAAAGACAAGGCTGGACCAAGGACACACCTAAGAATCAGGAGAGAGGCAAGCACGGCGGGAAGAGAGGCGGTTCTAGGGGAGTTGCCAGGGCTGCAAATAATAGGGAACAGAAAATATTGAGACAAGTCGGCACCAAAAAGTAAGACCATTCTAGAATAGTTACAAACTATTATAAACCGTCCTGAATAAGTATCCTTGGGTATGGAGTTCAAACTACAGAAGAAAGTAAATCCTAACGTGACTAGATATCAGAAGGACGAGCTGGACATAGCCTACGAGTTCGCAAAAGTGATGCACAAGGAGTTCGGGGGTTTCTTGAAAGCGATTGTCCTGTTCGGCTCCACTGCCAGGAAGGAAAAGAAGACTGCTGACATAGACATCCTCGTACTGGTGGATGACACAGCGACCTTATTGACAAGGGAACTGGTCGAGGCCTATCGCATCATAACTGAAAAGCTCATACTGAATGTGTCAAAGAGGATACATGTAACTTCGATAAAGCTGACGTCATTCTGGCAGTACATGCGGGCAGGAGACCCCATCGGGATAAACATCCTGAGGGATGGAGTGCCTTTACTGGACACCGGAATATTCTCGCCCCTGCAGGTGCTGCTGTACCAGGGCAGGATCAGGCCCACACAGGAATCGATATATACCTATTACGAACGGGCTCCGAGGACGTTGAACAGCTCGAAGTGGCACATGATGCAGGGAGTGCTGGACCTATATTGGGCGGTCATCGACGCTGCGCACGCTGCGCTGATGAAGCACGGCGAGATACCTCCCACTCCAAGCCATGTCTCTGACCTGCTGCACGACAAGCTCTACAAGACCAAGCTCATCGAGCTGAAGTATGTCAGCATCATGAGGAACTTCTACCGGGTATCGAAGATGATAACCCACGGCGAGCTGAAGAAGGTCTCTGCCAAGGAATTCGAGCGCTACACCAAGGAAGCAGAAGACTTCGTCGAAAGGATGGGAAAGATAGTGAATGCGAAATGAGTTTCTATATCTTGTCCGCAATATACATGACTATTCCAGAAACGGCAAAAGCCATAGTAGAATACCAAGCGACCATGTATGCCCTGCCCAACTTGTGACCTATTGAAAATCCTGGCAGGTGCTCGTATCTTGTCTCGTAATGTTCAGCCATTTCTTTGCTCTCTTTACCTGGAACCATCCTTAGGAATCCTTCACCAAAACCCATCCAGATTCCTGACTCGCCAAAAGAGGTATCCCTATTAGGAATTGGGTTATCATCTGCCGCGACAAAAGCATGCTCAAGCATAAGAATGGGAATGTTTAGGTGATATAAAAGAGTTACCGTTCACAAATAATGATCAACCTGGATGGAATTCCATCTTGGTCTGGGAAGCGCCCATGACAGGCACGAGTTCTCGCATCTCGCCCCACCTATGGAGGTAATTCAAGCACAAATGGAGAATTGTATCGTTATTCTCCCTGTAATCCCTTACCATATCATTTATCGTATTGAAATCAGCCTCCTCTCCTGATGGGGGCATAGGCCAATCCTCCTTATGTACAAGATGGCCTGCATTCGGCATCATGCCTTTCCATATCTCCTGGAAATGGTCGTTCCATCCTTTTCCATAAATGATTCCGCCCAACACACCTCGTGAATAGGCCTCCTCTTCGCACCTTCCCCTCCTGAACAGCTGCATCAGGTCGAGTTGTCTTGTTTGCTCATCGATCTCTTCGAGCCTCTGGTCATAGAACTGCCTGCTCTCTTCAAGCTCGGGAAATTTGGCGATCTCTTCTCCTTTGCCGATCTTCATGCCTCTGATTATCCCATAATGGTTGGCAGCGAGTCCTCTCCTATCATATAACAATAGCTCTGGCATCGTCATTACCTTGGAATGCTCGTTGTAGTCCATATGCTCAATCCATTGATCATATTCCTTCAGGAACGAAGGCATTGCCCTCCAATCGACCGATCTCCGATACCTTGCCATCTCCATCCTTTCGTTGTAAAGGGCATCAAGCAATGGTTCGGTCCAGTCCATGATCCATTGCTTCTCATCAACCCTGTCTTTATCAGGTATCCTAACGAACTTTGGATCATACTTGCGCTGGATGGCTACGACCTCCTGCTTGTCCTCACGATCCTTCATCAAAATCTCATGGGGTGAGATTACGCATCGGGCCATCTCCTTCCTTTCAGCGAGAATAGTCTCTGCAACGTCACGCACCATCGTAAGGATATCTCCGTCCATCTGCCAGAATATCCTGTCGTATTTCCTTATTACAGCCCCAATATCTTTTCCCATCCGACATAGTAACTCTTAAGTGATATATAAAATTTGTGCAGAATTCAGGAATTCAAGATTCCCCTTGCAGCAATGATGCCGGTCGCAGCAGCGCCCACGATGTTGCCGCAGACACCGACTCCGTCGCCGGCTACGAATAGTCCCTTGACCTGTGTGGCGAGGTTCTTCTCTGTCTTGACCCTCACGGAGAAGAACTTTATCTCCGGGCCGTACAATAATGTGCTGTCGTTCGCGATGCCAGGGATGAGCTTGTCCAGCTTCTCAAGAGATTCTATGAGGTTGTCAGCTATCCTGCCGGGGAAGGCCATGCTGAGATCTCCAGGAGTCACGTCTGTCATGGTCGGCTTTATCATGGACTTGTGTATGCGGTCCCAATAGCTCCGCCTGCCCTTCTTCAGGTCGACGAAGCGCTGGAGAATCGGCTTCTTCCCGCCGATGGTGTATGAGAGCTGGCCTATCGACTTACCATAGTTTATGGTGTCTGATACAGGATGAGTAAGGTTTATGTCTGACAGCAGTGCGAAGTTGGTGTTCTCGCTCTTCTTGTCGTGCCGGCTGTAGCCGTTGACGCATGCGAAGCCGTCATATTTCTCTGTTGTCACAAAGCCGTTCGGGTTAGTGCAGAATGTGCGTACCATGTCGTCATGCGCCTTGGTATTGATGAAGAACGTCGGGTCCCAGACGATGTCGGTTATCTGCTCCATGACCTGATGGGGGACCTCCACTCTCACGCCGACCTCTATGCCGCGGTGCATCAAGGGTATGTTCAGCCTGCGGCACTCATTCATGAACCACTCGCTTCCGACGCGGCCCGGGCAGCATAGCACAACGGGAGCCTCAGGCGTGCCTTTATTGGTCACAACCCCCTTGACTTCCCCGTTCTCCACTTTCACCTGGTAGGCTTCCTCATGCAGGGCGAAGATGACTCCCTGCTCCTCGAGCTTCTTGACCATGTTACCGATTATCTCAGGAAGCTTGTCAGAGCCGATATGCTTCTGCCTGATGACCAGGAAATCTATGCCGATCTTCTTGGCCTCGGCCTTCAGGTGCTCGACCTTCTCCATGTCCTTGGGATAACTCTCTTCAGGTATGCCGAACTCCATCAGGCGGTCGTCTACCTGCTGGAGGAGAGATTCTGCTTCTTTTTCATCTACGAACTGGTGGAGATCTGTCTTGCCGTGCTTGGCAATGAAGTTGAGCTTGCCATCGCTGAACAGTCCTGCTCCGCCCACACCGGACAGTATGTTGCATGTGGGGCAATAGGCGCATTTGGCATTGACCTTCTCATATGTCAGCGGGCATGTCCTCTCGGATATCAATCCACCTTTCTCGAGGACGAGAACTTTCTTACCCCTTTTACTCAGCTCATCGGCAGCGAACAGGCCGGCAGGGCCTGCGCCGATGATGATCACATCGTGCATGACAGAATCGGGAGGAGGGGGGTTTATAATGATTGCGATTACACAGGCTTAATCGGTCTGGGCAGCCTTTTCCCTGCCGTATGCAATCGCCTTAATTAATAGACCGAGAGTCTTTTCATAATCTTCCTGCCAATTGTTCGAGAGTATCAGTGCGGGTAAAGTCTCATCCCTCTCATAAGGTAATAATACAGCAAGCTCCTTAGTATGCTTCGTGCCGTAAGTTCCGTAATGTAAGAATAGGCCGTAGCTGTAGACCTGACCGTCTACTTCTGGATCTTGGAAATGCGCCAATTGCATGAACCTGATTTCCTCAGGCACTTGTTTCTCTGGATCTTCAGTCAATTCTGTAGTCTCCCTATTGACTGCATCAACCAGGCTTTTGAGTTTGTTTGAGTATGGTCCATTTGTCCTATCAGGATCAGAAATGTCCAATTCACGCTCAACCTCATCAACAAGCATTTGGATAATACGTTTTTGAGTTCCTCCCCTAGACCCACCATAAGGAGCATGAATCCTTGTTACATTCCTGAATGTCTTTGTCAAGTCCTCGACTCTTGAAGGATATAATTCAGATATCCTCACGGTCTTTGATAGGGTCATGTTCAAGCGGAACAATAGCTACTATATAAATCTTTCGTTTTGTAGCCTCTTTACAGTAGTAAAATATATGCCTAATCCACACTACCTTCTCACAGGCGAATCAAACAGATAATAATACATATTTGCCTTAAGTTATGTGAAGCATGCCATTGAATGCATGGATAAAGGGATTTCTTACAGCGAGTTCGGCTGGTGACCGAAAGACATAAAAAGAATCAGTATACTAGAATACAAAGAAGTATATTAAAAAGAGGTGAATAGGATGAAAGAGATACTCTGTATTTTCATGACATTATTGATGGTGTCTTCTGCATTCGCAGCGACAGGTGCGGAGACTTCTGCGGGATCCAGCGGCGACAACCCAGAGATTGATACTAGCGATACGAACCTTTCTCCACCTGAGAGCACTGATTCAAATGAGGTGTCAGACTCTGAGCCGACCCTCATTGATAATGTCGAATATGATTTAGAAGAGGAGCAGAGTGTGTCATCGGCTGCTATCAGGAATTGTGTCTGCACCTACGATGAGACTGATTCTGAGGAATACAAGGAACTGCTGAAGGATTTCAATATGGTGAGGAAGGGGGGCGACACAACGCAGGTCAGCGACATAAAGGACATGCTCTCCCAAGCAAAAAGGACGCTGAAGAAACAGTGCACATGCCCAGACAGAAAAGACGACGAGGAGCCAAGAGCTTTTATGGCCAGGGCCGAGCCCATGATACATAAGGTCAACCACTGCAAGCAGCTCCTGCTCATCAAGGAGAAGATAGAGCATTACGAGAGCATGAAGCAGGAGGCCATGGATACCAGAGGCCTGACGGAAGAGGGCCACAACAACATCCTTGCAAAGCTTGAGCAGGACAGGATAAGGTACCGGAAGCTTTGCGGCATCGAGCAGCCTGTCGTAGCAGCGGAACTGAAGGAGAGGATCCAAGAACTGAAGGATGGGGGCGAGGAAGTGCAGGATGTCTTCTTCAAGCCCGTGGCCCCTACGATAGAAGAAGCCAAAGAATGGTATGACAAGAAGATCGAGGAAGAGATCTCTGCGGAAGAGCCTATAACGCTCATGGGATCAGATGAGCCTCCGATGCCTGACATCTCGCTGATAGATGAAGCAGAAGAACTCATGGCAGAGGCCATTATGCTGGAAGAAGAGGTCAACTTCGAGGACGTGAATGATGTCATCGATGAGATCACTATGAGCGAGGATGCGATAACTGTAGGGTCGAGAAGCGTGAATCCTGCCAAGAAAAGGATAAAGACGATGCTCGGCAAGCGCCATGCCTGGATCACCAAGGAGAAAGAGATGATCAAGATGAGCATGGGCGAAGACCAGCCAGACATCATGGTGATGAAACAGGTCAAGCTCCAGGGTGATAAGATGCTCCTCGGAGACAGGCAGGTCAAGTACACGCCGCATATGGTGAAGGTCAAGACCAAGACCACCATTGTCCTGGACGAAGAGGGTGAGAGAGCAGTCTACAAGATAAAGGAGATGAGGAAGAAGAAGCTGTTCGGATTCGTGCCCTGGGGCTCGAAGGAAGTGGAGCAGACAGTTGATGCGGGGACTGGCGAAGTCATCTCTACCGAAGGAGAGGAAACCGGCATTGTCTCAACTGGCATGTCAGACGTGGTGATGGAAGAGGCCGTGGAGACTGCCTAATTGTTTTTTCTTTTTACTACTTCTAAGTCGCAATCATGCGAAACATTTAAATACCGTTCCGGCACCACACTCTTGAAATGGAAGGCCAGCCTGAGATCGGGGACGAAGTGAAAGAAAAGTATGAGAGCTATCTTGAGAAATACCGTGATAGTGGTAAAGGTCTGCTGAAGAGGGACCTTGACTTGGTGCTCGGCCTGATGAACATCCCTCAAACCGTCCTTGATATGAGCAGAGACCCTGAAAAGAGGGCTGAAGCGAATAGAGAATATCGTGAGTATGCTGTCAAATCCGACATCATGCTTGCAGTGCAGTATGAGCTGGCGGGTCAAGCGGGAGAGAGGGACAATATGCTGATGACAGCCCAGGAGAGGATGGATTCATGACCCAATTCAACCACATATTCCCGGAATTGGACATGGAAAGCGCAACAAAGCAGGCAGTCGAGGCGCTAAGAATGTACGCTGACGTGCAGAAACAGCAGCGAGAGATTGATGCTGCTAAGAGTGACGCTCTTCGAATGATGAGATGGTTGCTGAGACATGCTTGTATTTCGCAAGCCTGAAACTGAACCTGCTGCTCCATAGGCCTATTAACAATAATCCGAATCAGTCCATTGAAGCCATGTTCCAGGCGTTGAGGGAAGTTGACCCCGATATGGGCTGGTATGAAACATAGGGTGGGCAGTATTAAATAGTAGTTCGCATCGGAACCACTTGTCAAACGAGGTGATTCCGGATGCAAACCGTAGATGTTGTTCTTGGAGTGG
>Ga0180007_10004231_pt1 | contig 15324 bp, 9 predicted proteins | sample MM_PC_MetaG_FD_121122 | JGI IMG/M metagenome (GOLD analysis project Ga0180007, IMG submission 121122) | Groundwater microbial communities from the Aspo Hard Rock Laboratory (HRL) deep subsurface site, Sweden - MM_PC_MetaG | ecosystem: Environmental > Aquatic > Deep subsurface > Groundwater... | reverse complement strand
GGGAAATCCATGAAGGCAATTAAAACGATATGTAACAGAAGAGTAGGTCATGGCCTATCACTCCGCTGTGTCATTCCGGGCACGGCTTTTTGTGACCCGGAATCCATATCCGTAAACGCATAATAGTTCTATTCAATTGCAACCTCCCTGACCCAACACCATGGATTCCGGGTCGGCTTCACATTCCCGTATGAATGGCCCGGATGCGTCTATAGACGATTTAAACGTCGGAAACAGAAGAAGCCCCGCCCGGAATGACATAGCTAAGGGTGAGACCTTGCCATTCTCTGCGTCCTCTGAGCCTCTGCGAGAAAAAAAATACACCGACCTCGTTCCAGAACCTGAACGTTTATAGTGCGTCTCAGTTGCTGGTGCTAACGTTATTCGATGAAAAAGAAATTGATCTCGCTGAGGCGCTGAGGGCGCAGAGAAAAGCTTTGGGATTGTAGAAAATTAATTATTTGCGCCCCCCTGTTTTTCTGTTTTTTTTGCCCTTCTCCGTGATCTTTGTGCCTTCATGGTGAATAAAAAAAGTTAAGTTTCCAGGCTTTGCCTGGAAACGAAATGAAAAACGGTTTAACCACGAAGACCCGAAGAGCACGAAGAAGGGCAAAAGATTATCCCTGCCGGGGGCCAACCCCAGCCTTCGCTGGGGCAGGCTCTTTTAAAAAGGTCGTCAACATGCATTTATGGATGAGTCAAGAATGACCGTCTCACGTGTGCTAAATTCCATTTTCGTCTTGGGCTTGAGCCTGAAAACGTGACTGTTTTGCCCCTGAACGCATACGGGCGTTTGAATTAGGGATAAACAAAATGGTACAATACAAGCAAAATCATGGCAGAACAAAATAGCAGAAACGCATAAAACGGCCAAAAAATAAACCAGCGGAAGAATACATAGTTCGAAGCAATGTGTTTGAAGGTGATGGGCGGGGTGATGATCAAAGAAATGTCTTCGCCCATGTGGTGTTCTCCCACATCCAATACCTTGAACCGAATTGTTTTTCGCCAGGATATCATGATGTGATCTGAAGCTTGAACAGGGGGCAGTATAAATTCATTGGGGTTCCCATCATTGTGATAAGGGATTAAGGACCGATACATATTTCTTGAAGAATGTGACCGTGCAGGTAAGGCTTTGTAAACGAGTTCAGTCTTGCCACTTTGTATGGATAATGTGATGGTGTCTCCTGGGTTTTCGAACTCAAGACGGCCTCTTTTTTGATGGTTATCCCTTGGCCGGTACTCTCCGAGCTCTTTTCTTTCTTGGCCCTTGTTTTTTGAGAGCATAAGGTAGGCATTTAATCTGTAAGGCAGAAAATGGGATAGTTTTATTTCAACGGTTTTATTAGGTGATAAATTCAGCGGGACAATGAGGCTATGAGATGAATGGATAAAAACAAAGGTACCCATAATCATTATGAAAGAAAGAGTAAACCAGATTCCCCACAGCGTCTTATATATGTACATCATCATTATCGTCTCCTTACGCCCCATTGACCATCTGTCGATTTTTTACGAGCTCATCACAATTAGAGAGAAAATAAGACATCATTCCTCCCACAACCCCTCCCAGGTGGCAGGCAACCAGGGGGGTGCCGCATCGACCAAAATGGAGAAATGAGAAGAAGACATCTCCGGAAATGAATTCAAAGATGCTTTTTGATACGATGAGGGTCAGGCATATCATGCCTGAACGGAATGATTTTGGGGATTGCATCATTTCCAAGGATGTGATGATCATCAGGCCGTGGGCAATGCCGGATAAGCCGCAGAGGCCCGTGGTATTGATGACCGGGGAAAAGGCCCAGGCCGCAGTAAGGCTGGATGATCCGCAGATGGCAACATGGATAAGTCGTCCTGGAATGGTTTGGCTTTTTAATCCGCTGTATAGAAGAAGAAAGGCTCCGGCATCCAGTGAAAGATGATACCAGGAAACGTGAATAAAGGGATGGGTCAGGATCCGCCACCATTGGCCGGCTATGACGGCCCTGGGGAGAAACAGGAAGGTGTCTATGCCCCAGGCGCCTAATAAATGGCCATTGAGTAGGATGATCACTCCTGTGAAAACGAACATATCCCAGGGTTTGAGCATGTGGGATGGCTTGTCTTTTAGTGTGTCGGGCATAAAAAAAGGGGCACTGTCTTGTGTTTGCATTTTCATGATTCCTGATCTTTTCAGGTTCAGGGAGGGGAAACCCCTCCCTTTGAAACAGGCTATTTTTGTATTTTTTTTCGTCTGACCCAGTATGCGACCAAGAGAAACAGAGGGCCCACAGGACCGCTTCCCACGGAATGGGACCGGGATCCCTTGAACATTCCCTGGGGTGAGCTTGTGTTGTCAACACGATGGTTTCGGGCTGGCTGGCTTGCCTTTTTTGTCTGGGCATCCCGTTCGCGCTGGACCCTGTCTGCATTTTTTCGATTTATACCAAGGCCTTCCATGTCCGTTTCATTAAGAACCACCATGGAGGTATAATCCGTCACAAGGGAATACTCAGTGCCCAGATCCGTGACGCGCTGGGTCAACTGATTGGATTTCCCCTTCATTCGGATCTCTTCCATGGTATCGTCAATGGCGGACAGCGCCCACAAACGCTCAATTTCAGGGTTTGTTGTGTCAAAATCGGGCAAATTGGCCCGGCAGGTCCATCGTTTGGCTTCACTGCCGATTCTCCCCGTTAGCGTCACATCCACCTGACCGGCATGTGAATATTTTCCAAAGAGGACAAGCTGCTGTCCCATATAAAGGTTTTTCACGTCCGAAGGGGTGAGATCTTTGACGGTTTCACCGTGGAATTCAAGCTTGGCATCGTAGAGGCATTCATGAAGAACCTTGGCTTTGGCCTGGAGGATTCGCCCCACAATGTCATCGCTGGAAGAAATATTCATGGCAAACCCGCCTGAGTTTTTAGAAAGGGCATCCAGGAGAGGCTGGTTGGCACTGTTTCCGATCACAAAGGTAAACAGACGGTAATCGTTTTCTTTTAAAAGGCCCATGATGGTTGCGTGTTCGGATGGGCCTACATTGGCGACTCCATCGGTCACAAGAACGATACCTGTGGTTCGTTCCGAATCAAGACCCTTGTATGCCGTTGTCAGGCCGCTGTACAATGCGGTGCTGCCCGATGCCGTGATGGCATTGACTTTGGCTATGGTTTTTGAGATGTTTTCTGTTGTGGCAGGAATGTATCCCCCTGTAAACTCAAAGGCATTATCATTGAACGTCACAATGCGGTACCGGTCCTGGCCGGACATGGATCCGATGACTTTACTTACGCCATCCACAAGGGATCTCATTTTTTCGCCACCCATACTTCCGGATATATCAAGGACAAAGGTCCAGTCCGTTCCATCCTGTATTTTTTGTAAGGAGGTTCCGGGGGTGACGACCACCATAAATGTGCCGTCTTCATTAGAATCTTTTTTGTATGGGATAAGTTCAAGACGTGCCGGAACAGTATCTTCAAGTCGATAATAGCAGACAATATCTTTGGAAAGGGTTCCCTTGTCCTTCAGATCAAGGTGAACCGTATAGCTTGCCTGCTGGATTTGCTCGCTTGTTGTGGATGCTGTCTCCTTACTGTCGTGTGAGTCTGAGTGAAAATCGTTGAGTTCCAGTTTGACCGAATAGGTTTCATTCTGGTTATCGGAGCCTGTTTTTGTGATAACCGCCTGTTGGTCGTATTTGGGAATGCGAATGTCCTTGACGGGAAATGCTGATTTCAATTCAAGATTGAAAACAAAGGATTCCTTGACTGTGTTATCCACGGACCAGAATGCGATGCGCTCTTCATCCACACCCCCTTCTTCCAGGGGGTAGACATATCGTCCCACATTGAGATCCATGTCAAGGGGCTGATAATAGACCAACCGGATGGTTGTTTCATTGTTGGCTCTGACTGGGTAAACCTTGACCTCGAAGGTTTTGTGATCATTTTTTTCAGCAAGGGCCGTATCATTGCCTTTGGCTTTTTGATCGTTGTACACCTTTTTTGCCTTTTCTTTTTCAAGGACTTCGCCCATGACTTCCCGGCCGTCAATCCAAAGGCTGAGTTCGGAAAGACTGGCCTGTTTGGGAATGGGGAATGAATAGATGGCCTCAAGGTCTTCCGGACCGGAGTTGGTGAAAATTTGCTCGACCTGGGTCCGGGCAAACCCGTTGTTGATGGTCACATCCACCCGATGGCTTTTCATGTGGATACTGTCTTTGTTTCCGCTCAAGGGTTTCAGGAGTCCGGCGGCCATGCTGGACGTGGCGAACATGCAGATGGCCAAGAAGACGGCTGTCATAAGATGCGTGATTTTTCGTATCGGTGTTTTCATTTTTTTCTCCTTTATCCATGGTTTGGGTGAGTCTGTTTTTTTATCCTGATAGATCAACAAGTGTGCCAGGATGGTATTTTGAGTATAGATATCTGATATTATTTGATTTTTTTAATAATAACCTGAGCCGTTACCGGTGTTGGATTATTTTCAATGCTTGTCAATATATGCGTATCGTGTATACATAAAATGAAAATATCAGGCAGTGTTTAAACCATTGTCACGATCATGAAAGATGAACTCGCAAAACGTCGACGGATGGCTATGGAAAAAGGCCCAGAGTCAAGGCATAGTGTTTGGCCGGGGGTGAAGGCATACATGAAAGTATGTCGAACGTCCGGCCAAACACTATAACGCCGCATATGGGACTTTTTACGACGCCATCATGAAAGGATAGAATGACACCACGACATAGCTTAACATCCGACGAACGTGAATTTTTTTCACAGGTCAATCAGGCTGTTCTGGCCAATCCTTTTTCCGATGAAAGGACGGATATTGATCGCACCATTGCGGGCTTGTTTCCCGAGAGCTCACGGGAGGAAGCGCTTTGGGAAACCATCAGGGAAATTGATCGCAGGATCTCCTTGATCGACCAAAGCGGACGGGGAAACATCGCTTTTTTTTCAGGGTCAGACCGGAAAATTTTGAAGATAACTTATCTGTTCGTTGTCTTTCATCGTTTTCTGGAACGGTTTGACATCCTGATCAAAGACCAGCTGAAAGCTGGAAAAACAACCCTTGTGGTCCCATTTGCCGAAGAAATGATGACCTACCTGAGGGTGCACGGATTCGGACATCAGGAGATTCTCCACGATGTTGCCTTATGTTATCAGTTGAGGCGGGCCTTTTATTTTATTGCCAGGGGGCTTGTGGGTAGAAGCCCCTGCATGAAAAAGCTGAGGGAAAACTTGTGGAATAATGTCTTTACCTATGATCTGGACTTGTATAATGAATATCTCTGGTCCCGTATGGAAGATTTTTCAACCCTGATTCTGGGTGAAACCGGAACCGGAAAGGGCACGGCGGCCAAGGCCATCGGCCAAAGCGGATTTATTCCCTTTGAAGAAAAAAAGGGCAGTTTTAAGGAGAGCTTTACCAAAACCTTTCTGCCCTTGAATATTTCGCAGTTCTCTGAAAACCTCATTGAATCGGAACTGTTCGGCCACAAAAAAGGGGCCTTCACCGGCGCTGTTGAAGACCACAAGGGCATTTTTGACCAGTGCAGCCCCCATGGTGCCATCTTTCTGGATGAAATCGGAGACGTCTCTCCCCCGGTTCAGATCAAGCTGCTGAAAATTCTTGAAGAAAGAGTTTTCAGCCCCGTGGGAAGCCATGGAGAACACAGATTTGAAGGCCGTATCATCGCAGCCACCAATAAAGAATTGTCTGAGATACAAAGCCAATCCTTTTTTAGAAGTGACTTTTTTTACCGCCTGTGTTCGGATATCATCGTGGTGCCTCCCTTACGGGACCGTCTTGGGGAAGAGCCGGGAGAGCTGGATGATTTACTGGCCTATACCCTTGAAAAAATTGTGGGCAAACCCTCTTTGAAGCTGGTCACCATGGTCAGGAAAACCATGGCCAGTCAGCTGGGCCCTGATTATCCCTGGCCCGGCAATGTCCGGGAGCTGGGTCAGTGCGTGCGACGAATCCTTTTGAAACGTAGCTATTCCCAGGAGGTTTATACGACGGTGAAAGGGCCTGTCTCTGAGCTTGCTGTCCAGGTCGATGAAGGGAAAATGACTGCCGGGGAACTTATGACCGCTTATTGCAAACAGCTTTATGACACCCACGGAACCTTGGGGGAGGTCGCTCGTATTACGAAACTGGACAGGCGGACCGTAAAAAAATATATAGAGTCCTAAGGGTCTCGTGAACGGATTTATCCCAATGATCATGGGCAGGAAACCGAACATACCATTTCAATCAGAAGGACATGATGCAGCTCCTTAAAACAAAATTTCATATTCCCGAATTTAAAACGTCGTCTTCGGTTTCACGGAAACGGATGAGTAGTCTGCTTGGTGAGGATTGTTCCATTGCCCTTGTTTCAGCCCCTGCGGGGTTCGGAAAAACAACGATGCTAAGTGAGTGGGCGCACAACCATGATTTCCCTGTGGCATGGGTATCCCTTGAATCAAGCGAAAATAATCCGATGGTGTTCTGGTGTTATCTGTTCACGGCCATGGATTCGGTTTTGGGCCCAAGGGGTCAAAAAGCCCTGTCCCAGATCACCTCGTCCCAGAGCCTTTCCATTGAAACGATTCTGATCGGTCTGATCAATGATCTGGCTGATGACGACAGGGTCTTTTCACTTGTTCTGGACGACTATCACGTGATTTCCCATCAGGATATCCATAAGAGCATGGAATTTTTTCTGGATCATCTTCCCCGGAATATGCGCATCATTCTTTCCGGAAGGGACGAACCCAGGCTTTGTCTTTCAAAATTCCGTATTTCCGGAAAACTCAGGGAAATACGAGCTGAAGATTTACGTTTCCGAGACGATGAAGCAGAACAGCTTCTGAATGGCATCCATGGCCTTGCACTTGGAAAAACAGATGTTCTGTCCCTCAAGAAAAAAACCGAAGGTTGGGCCGCCGGGCTTGCCCTGGCCATCTTGTCCATCAAGGATCAGCAGGATAAACATGCCTTTATCGAGGCGTTTACCGGAAGCCATCGCTTGGTTCTCGACTATTTGATGGAAGAGGTTTTATCCGGTCTTGGACAGGATATGCGGGAATTTATGTTGAAAGTATCAACGGTTGATCGGTTTTGCCCGTCTTTGTGTCGGGCTATTTCCGGTTATGACGACAGTGCCCGTATGGTGAAAGAGATGGAGGCAAATAATCTGTTTTTGATTCCTCTGGATGATCAGAGACAGTGGTTCCGGTTTCACCACCTGTTCCGGGAAGTTTTGTTGAAGGCTCTTCGGGAAAGGGTGTGTGGGGACATCCGGCCTTTTCACGTCAACGCATTTATCTGGTTCCGTGACCATGGCTATGAAATGGAAGCCTTCAATCATGGGATCCTGGCGGAACAGTTTGATGAAGCGGCAAATCTTCTGGCCGACCATGCGCCGGAACAGTTCAGTGAATACGGTGGATTCATGCTCAATCAATTGCTCAGCCGTTTACCGTCTGATATCGTTTTCAAGAATCCTGATCTGTGCTCGTACCAGGTGATGCTGAACGTGATGGCCGGATCATTTGAGAGGGCTCCTCTTCTTTATCAGGATCATTTTAAAGGAAATCCCACGGTTCAGGGTTTCAAATCTCTCATTCAAAGCTATTATTATTTCTATCGGTCCGGTGAATTTGAAAAATGCATTGAGGAAATATCCGTGATGCTTGATGTCTTGCCGAAAAAACACGTTACCGTCAGAGAGATGGGTGACTTGTTGCTCTGCCTTTCACTACGCTACAATGGAGAAATAGAAACCGCGTACGAACGGATGAGTTCCATACCATGGGATGAGAATATTCCTGTTCTTAAGGCCATCAGTTACGCAGATATCCTTATGGGCATGGGAAAGATTGATTCCGCCCTGGTGTTTATCACTAAAAGTATTGCCTGGGGCAAAGCACGCTACGGTGAAAATCTTGTTTCGGAATACGCTTATCTCTACATACAGAAAGGCAGCATTCTGAGGGAAAAAAATCAGGTGGACGATGCATTGAAAGCCTGCCGACACGGGCTTTATCTGGGCAGAAACGATGACTATATCGAGTTTGTTTTCATCGGCAATATGGAGTATGCCAGGGCACTTGCTGCAAATCATGATTATGCCGAGGCAACCAAGGCCATCAACCGGTCTCTGGCGGCGGCCCGGTCCAGTGCAACCTGGGGAGTGAATTTGACGGCCGCCTACAAAATCCGAATTGAGCTGGCCAAAGGGAATATCGCACGTGCCGAAGCCTTGGTCAAGGATCTGGGGGATTTTTCAGCACAGGAGATTCCCTTTTATACCTCCAATGAAACCCTTTCATTTTGCAGGCTTTGTCTGTGCAAAAAACAAACAAAACAGGTGCATGATATCACCGACACCATGATCTGTGAAGACGAGGGACGGAAAAGAAATGCACGACTTTTGGAGTGCTATGTCCTGAAGGCCTTGGCCTTCCAGGTGGACCAACGGATGGACGAGGCACTGGCATTTCTTGAAAAAGCCTTTACCCTAAGCGCAAGGGACGGGTATGTCCGTATTTTTCTGGATGAAGGTGAGCCCATGATGACACTTTTGAAACAGGCCCGGAAGCGAAACATTCTGCCGGACTATCTGAAACCGTATTTGCTCTCCACAGGCCATGACCACAAAGACAGGACCGTGATGATCCACGAATTCAAGGAACGCTTCAATGAACGGGAGATCGATATTTTGAAATTGATGAAAAAAGGGTCGTCAAATAAGATGATCGCCGAAACCCTTTTTCTTTCCGTCCATACAGTCCGATGGTATGCCAGTCGGATTTTTGCCAAGCTCAATGTGAAACGCAGAGGAGAAGCTGTTGTTCATGCTGAAAAATATGATCTGATTTGATGCCTTTTTTCACACTTAAACCCCAGGCCCCCTTAGATTTTTCAAACGCGTCCGTGACATTATAAAACAACACTCGATTCAAGGGATGTGTCAATCCCCATTTCCATCCTTATTTCCATCCTTTTGGATGGTGATTCACCGGGCTCCATTTTTTACAATCTCCACCATAGACAGCTGATTAATCATGGAGGAGAGTACATGGAAACGTGGATGAATAACTTGAATCATTGGTTTGAACAACTGCCGGGCCTGCTCAGGCGGCACAGGTTCAGTGTGGTGATGCTATTTGTTTTGATCACGGTGGGCCTGGGAGCCGGGGCTGGTCGGATCGTCATTGATAACTCCCTGGAGTCATTTTTCAGGGATAACGATCCGGTCAAGAAAAGTTATGACCATTTCAAGACAGTTTTCGGAGGCGATGAATACATCTATATCGTCTATAAAGCCAAAGACGGGGATATTTTTTCGGAGGCATCCCTTGGGGCCCTGAAAGGGGTTTATGATGAGTTGACCCAATATCGTTTAGGCGACATATCGTCGGAACCATCCCCCCTGGACCACATTGTCGAGATCAAATCCCTGATAAATATCAAACCCATCGAAGCACGTGGGGATGCTCTGTACTCGGGGTGTCTGATCGGGGATAACCTGCCCGGCACGTCGACTCAACGGGAACAACTCCGCGAAAAAGCACTGAAACATCCGGATTTCCCTTATGTGTTCTTATCTCCGGACTGCCGATACGGAGGGGTTTTGCTTAGAACGGATTTTAATTCGGAACTCGCGGGAACAGAGCCCGAGGGTTTATCCCGGGAAGCCGGAGGGGGCGATATTGACGATCATGATGATCTGGCTGAACCCCTTGGGTTTGAATCGTGGGACGGTAAGGTTTTGACACCGGATTTCAAAAAAACGGCAATGGATGAATATCCCTTGCTGATATCTGCCCTAAGAACCATTCTGAAGAAAAACACCTACAGCGGTGTCCTGGAATTTCATCCGGTGGGAAAACCCGTGTTGATGGATTTTTTTGCCGATGCCGTGATGAATGACATGGGCCGTATCATGGGATGGGTCCTGCTGTTGATCCTTGGGATGCTTGTGGTCCTTTTCCGGTCCTTGAGCGCCGTGGTGTGGCCCCTGGTTCTGATTTTCGTAACCCTGGTCTGGGTTTGCGGTATCATCGGATGGAGCGGTGTGCCCATGTCCATCATGTTCCAGATTATTGTGTTTCTGATTCTGGCTGTGGGCGTTGCCGATGCGGTTCATTTCCTGTCCGGTTATCTGTATATCCGAAACACCGGTTTGTGCCATGTCGCTGCCCTGGATCGGGTGATGAAACAATCGGGCATGGCGTGTTTTCTGACCAGTCTGACCACGGCCGTCGGTCTTTTTGCCCTGGCCCTGGTGCCCGTCAAACCCATTGCGGTCTTTGGTCTGTTTTCAGCCATCGGCGTGATGACCGCCTTTGTTTTGACCCTGGTTTTCATTCCGTTGATGCTTGATGTGTGGAGTCCATATTCATCCAAAGGCAAGCGTCATGTCCGGGTCATCCAGGGGCTTGTCGGCCATGCAGTCAAGACGGTAACGGGAAAACCGGGGTGGGTCATTGCGGTCTTTGCCGTCCTATGCGCCTTTTTTGTCAACGGGCTTGTGAAGATCCGCATTGATTCCGATGATATCGACGTCCTGAAAAAAGGGCTTCCTTTAAGGGAATCCTATGAAATGGTGAATGAATATCTGGGTGGCAGCGGGACCATGGAAATCGCCTTGGATTTTAAAACAGCGGACGCCCTGAAAGATCCCCTGGTGCTTAATCACATGGAGGCCCTTCAGGATTATCTGATAAACCATGCCGGATCACGGGTCGTGAAAACCCAGTCGGTGGTCAATGTGGTCAAGGAATCAAACAAAGCACTTCATAACGGTGATGACCATTTCAACACCATACCCCAGGAACCGGATGTTCTGGCACAAACTCTTTTTCTTTTTGAAAATGCCAATCCGGCAGATCGAAGGCGGCTGGTGACGGATGATTACGCCCAGGCGAGAATCGGCATTCATTCCAAAAATCTTAGTTCGGTATCGGCCCTGGCGTTCAAGGACCAGGTGGAACACTATATCGAGCTTCATTTCAAACCCCTGGAGACAAGGTATCCGGGCTTTAGCGTCACGCTGACCGGGCATATGGCGCTTCTTGCCGCCATGCTGGATTATATCAGCTGGTCCCAGATCAAGAGCTTCGGCTTGACCCTTATTGTGATTTCCCTGATTCTGTTTGTGGTGTTCGGTAATGCCAAGGCAGGCCTCATTGCCGTGATTCCCAACGTGTTCCCCATTGTCACTACCTTCGGGATCATGGGGTATCTGGATATCCCTCTGGATATGGACACCCTTTTGATTGCACCGGTCATCATCGGGCTTGCCGTGGATGATACGATTCATTTTCTGACACACTACAAACTGGCCATGGATCAATGCACAACCCTCCATGCGGCGGTCACTCATTCTCTCAACGAAGCCGGTCACGCCATCTGCTTTACCTCGCTGATTCTTGCCTCGGGGTTTTCCATGTTTGTGTTATCGTTTCATAACGGGTTGAGTCATTTCGGGATCTTATCCGCCGCAGCCATCCTGACGGCCTGCATCGCGGATCTTTATCTGCTTCCGGCCCTGTGTGTGCTTGTTCATCTGAATTTTGACAAGGGCGGAGGGATAGAACATAGGGCATCGGCTCCATTGACCCGTGATTTTCAAGCCTAAAGGAGAAAAAATATGAAAAAAACAGCACTTATTTGTCTGATCATGGTGGCTTTCGCATCCGCGGCAGCTGCCGGGCAGGCCAGGGAAATCATGGAAAAAGTGGATAACAGGAATGATGGTCAAACCGTCATTGCACACGTCAGCCTGACCACCTTCCGGTACATGACCCAAAACGGAAAAACACGGGCCATGGAACAAGCCCGGATCAAACGGATGACCTTTGTCAAAAAAGATGAGGGCCCACGGGAAAAAGATCACAAAAGCGTGTCTATCCTTAGGGAACCCAAGAGTGAGCAGGGAATCGGTTTTCTCCAGTACGATTATGAAGAGGTTGGGAAAGAGACCGACCAATGGATGTATCTTTCGGCCCTGGGCAAGGTCAAGCGGATCGTGGCCGGGAACGACAATGAACCCAAAACAGGGAGTTATTTCGGGTCGGAATTCAATTACGAGGACATGGAAGCCTATAACCTTGATGATTTTACCTACACTCTCCTTGGTCCCGAAACCTACAGGGACACGGACTGTTGGGTCATTGAAGCGGTTCCCGTGTTGAGAAAGGCGAAAAAAAGCAATTACAGCCGGCAGATCCTGTGGATTGACAAGGACCGTGACATGATTTTGAAAGCGGTTCTGTTTAACCGGAACGGCAAAAAAACCAAGATCATCATGTCAGGGAACATTGAAACCCTCGACGGTATACTCGTTCCAAGGAAAATTGTGGTGGATAATGTGGAATCACGACGACGGACCGTATTGCTTTACGAAACAATTGTATTGAACCGCCCGGTGGACGATGAATTCCTCCGTGTGCGAACCCTGACGGACAAAGGCTACAGAGAGCGAAAACTCCAGGAATTCAAGGATTTAAAATAATGGTGATGCGGGGGCTTGTGTGTCTTTTGATATGTCTAAACGTAGTAGGGGTTTGTCATGATGTTTCGGCCGGGATGTATGATGAGGAGGAGGGGGCGTTTGAAACGGTATCCGCCTTAAACAGTGACCATCGTTTTTGGGATGATGTCAGGTTGACGCTTTCACATGTGTATGCATACGGCACATCCGAATCCGGGGCCATCGCGAACCGATCCTCGTTGCGGTATGAGTTTGACACGACGTTTTTCAAACGATTTTCCCTTCGGTTGGACGGCCGCTCATCCCTTTACTGGAAACAGGATCATCAGGCAGGGGTCGATGACACGAACGCCCTCGCCCAAAACGACCTCCGGGAATGTTATATTCAGGCCGGGTTTGACGCTGTGTCGTTCAAAGCCGGAAAACAGGTGGTTGTCTGGGGTGAAACCGACGGTGATGTGATCAATGATGTCATCTCTCCACGGGATGAGAGAGAATTTGTGTTCACAAACCTTGAAGATGCGCGCTTGGGCCAGCCCATGGTGTCCATGGATCTCTATTCTCCATGGGGTGATGTGTTCGTCTTTGTCACTCTGGACCCCAAGGTCAATGAAACCCCCGCGCCGGGTACTCGGTATTTCAGGGGGCCGGCCGGTATCCGTGTTGAGAATGAAAAACCGGATACATCGGATCAGGAGTCCGGTATCAAATGGAAAAAAATCTTTCATCAATTCGATCTGTCGGTCATGGCAGCACGTTTAAGACAGAACACCGGGGTTCTGGTGTATGACCATAGCGATACATACAAAAAAAAATACCCGTCATATTGGTTTTACGGCATGGGGGCACGGTATGCCACGGGATCACTCTTATTTACTCTGGATGCCTCGCTCAAACGCCATTATCAGCTTCAGACCGTGGATATCAGTGGTCGATATGCCGGATCGGAATGCCTGATGACCGATAATGCTCTGGGGGTGGAGTATGATGCAGGTGGGCGATATACCCTGAATGCTGAACTGACCCACCGTCATATCGTGAATGATCAGGACGATCTCGCAGGTGTCAAACAAGACACGGACGGACTGTTTATCCAGTATCGCCGATTGTTTTTAAACGATACCCTGACATGCCAGTATCGTTTTTATCATCAGTTTCAAGAAGGGCATACCATTCATAATGGCGAACTTGATTATTTGTTTTCAGATCATATCCGGGTGATCATGGATTACACATTTTTCAGGGAAAGAAACCAAAGGAGTTATTATTGGACTTACCGGAACGATGACCGGATCAGCTGTGAAATAAGATATTACTTTTAATCCTTATCGTTCGTCCGATGTCCGGTCATACCCTCGCAAAACATAAATCACTTGGTTTTCAAACATACTATGATATATAATTAACTATTAATTCTTTTTTATAATGTCATAATAAGGCAATGCCCTTGGCTTTGGATATTTTCCTTCGTGCCAGGATCTCACAAAGACAGATAACACAATGAAAATGATATAGGTCCTATATGTCCCATAAGTCCCATTAACATCCAGCGATTAGATTTAACACAACATAAAATAAAATAGAGGGGGCCACACGTGAAAACCAAACTAACAGAACTGTTGGGTATTGAACATCCTGTCATCCAGGGGGGCATGCAATGGGTCGGAAAAGCGGAACTGGCTTCGGCCGTATCCGAGGCCGGGGGCCTGGGTATTCTGACCGCCTTGACCCAGCCCAGCCCTGGGGATCTGGTCAAGGAGATCCGTCGCATGAGGGCCATGACCCGGAAACCCTTTGGCGTGAATCTCACTCTTCTGCCCACATTGAAGCCGGTTCCCTATGGTGACTATGTGGATGTGATGATTTCCGAGAAGATCAAGATCGTTGAGACAGCCGGCCGGAGCCCCGAAGAATTCATGCCCCGGCTGCTTGAAGCTGGAATCAAGGTGATCCACAAATGCACCTCGGTGCGCCATGCCCTCAAAGCCCAGAAAATAGGCTGTGCCGCTGCCAGTGTGGATGGCTTTGAATGCGCCGGGCATCCGGGGGAAGATGATATCCCCGGGCTGGTTCTTTTGCCCCTGGCTGTCGATGCCCTGTCCATTCCCGTGATCGCCTCCGGAGGATTCGGAGACGGAAGGGGCCTTGCCGCAGCCCTTTGTCTGGGCGCAGAGGGCATCAATATGGGCACCCGTTTTTTGGCCACCCGGGAGGCGCCGATCCATGAAAACGTGAAAAAAGCACTGGTGGACGCGGATGAACGCCAGAGTGCCCTGATTTTGAGAACTCTGAAAAATACGGCCAGGATCTACAAAAACTCCGTGGCCAAGGATATCCTTGCCATGGAATCCCGCGGAAACATCACCATTGAAGAGTTGTCGCCTTTGGTCAGTGGCGCCAGGGGTCGAACGGTTTACGAAAACGGCGATATTGAAGCCGGTGTCTGGTCCGCAGGCATGGTGGCTGGTTTGATAAGGGATATCCCATCGGTCAGGGATCTGATCACACGAATTGTTAAGGATGCGGAAACCATTATCAAGGGACGTTTACACACCATGATTTCTTGATTGCATCATAAAAAGTCCCATATGCGGCGTTATGGTGTTTGGCCAGACGTTCGACATACGTTCATATATGCCTTCACGCCTGGCCAAACACTATGCCTTGCCTATGGACCTTTTTCCATAGCCATCCATCGACTTTTTACGAGTTCATCAATATTGATGAACTCGTAAAAAGTAATTCAAGTTAAGTTACTGAAAAAATTATAAAATTGCAAATTTAACACTTGCCTTTTTCATTGAAATTTGATAAAGAAGTCTAATATTATCAATAAT
>Ga0180007_10004230_pt1 | contig 15324 bp, 14 predicted proteins | sample MM_PC_MetaG_FD_121122 | JGI IMG/M metagenome (GOLD analysis project Ga0180007, IMG submission 121122) | Groundwater microbial communities from the Aspo Hard Rock Laboratory (HRL) deep subsurface site, Sweden - MM_PC_MetaG | ecosystem: Environmental > Aquatic > Deep subsurface > Groundwater... | reverse complement strand
TTTAGTACGCCGGAAATAACAGGAGAAGATTCTAAAGATAAAGTGATCGAACTGCCCAAAGTGATATCTCCGCCGCCAGTAAGGTTGGTACCGGCAGTAACCGTCACTTTGCTGTTGGTTAAAGCAGAGTTGGGGATATTGGAAAGAGTATTTGAAGAACCAGATATTGTTTTATTGGTTAAAGTCTGGGCTGTGTCGATTCCAACAAGCGTAGTTGTAGCATCGGGCAAGGTAATGATCCGGGCGGCTGTTGGGGTCCAGGTTAGGGTGCCTGTCGGGCCTCCGGATTGAAAAACCAGTTGATTGCTTGCAGCCGAAAGGTTTAATGTGTTGAAGGTAGGAGAAGAGACAGTTGATACATCTTGATCCAGTGTGGTTGAATTTGTTATAGACAAAGTGGTGTCTCCTGAAACTAAATCAATGGTTCCGGCAGAAGGAGTAGCTTCCAAAGACAACCCATTGATAGCGTCCCGCACAAAAAGCGAGCCATTGATTTGGGTATCGGAGTTAACCTCTAAAAACCGAGGACTCGCCGTGACGGCGAGGATATTAGGATTGGTAGCTTGTAGCTGGTAGTTGGTAGACAAGGGGGGAGGTTCTTCTGGTTGAATGAAACCCAGCTCTTTGGCTTTTCCGGGAGAGATTACCATAACGGCCTCTTCGGCTAATAGGTGGAAGGGGGATAAAAGGCCGGAAGCGATGTTGTTTTTGAAAAACTGTTGGGTTTCTTTGGGGTTGGTTAAATAAGAAGCTGTGATCCAGGAGGTAAAGAGAAGGGTGATGATGGATAAAACAGCAGTTGAGATTAGGAATTTGGTAACGAAAGAAAGCTTTTTCTTTTCGGAAGGACTCGGTGTAGCAGAAAAATCAGATATATCAGAATATCCGAAAGTCTGATTATCTGATTCGCTGAGTTTTTCTGAGTCTTTCCGGACTCTGTTGAGCAGCTCTCCTGTAGTTAAACTTTTAACTTGGAAATCTTCAATCTGCCAACCGGCGGAAGGGTTAACTTTTTTCAGATGGGATACAGGATAAAGTCTTGTTCCGCCAGGGGTTCTAATGGGGGATATCTTTCCTGTCTTTTCCCATCTCCTTAGAGTATCAATGGAAACACCTAATGTTTTGGCGGCTTGACCGATTTTGAGGTAGTTTTTGGACAAGTTTTTATTCATTTAAACTTGTCCGTCTGCTCGAATCTATGCAAATCTAGCTATCATGCATAGATTCTTAATCCATCGTACATAGATTTACATAGGTTTGTCAAGAGTTATTATTAATGTAATATCAAATAAATATTAGAAAAGGAGAAGATAACAAACTGGATCAACCGCTTTTAGGTTGGATATAGGTATAAATGCTCACATTATTTTCCCTGTTTAGAATTATTGCCAAAGGAAATTTAAAAACCAAGGGTTTTTGTGCTTGTACCCTTACTACAATAGGGGAATTTTCGATTAAGGTGATGAAATTGGCATGTTGAGGCAGGATATCAAAATTCCCTTGTAAATTTTTTGAGCTTACTGACTGCGCTTGGGTATCTAAAATAAGCTGTTGAGGGGAGATGATTCTAACATGTAAGGTTTGATTCATGCGATCTTAGCCTCTTTTAAAGATCCAATATACATAAATTTATCTGCCGGGATGTTATCTAACTTTCCAGAAAGTATTAGTACGATATCGTTTACAGCAGTATCTTTAGGGACATACACCCCTTTTTTGCCGGTTTGCCTTTCTGTCATAAAGAATGGTTGTGTTAAGTAATTTATAATCTTCTTGGTCCGATTATAAAGTATTTTGTTTTCGGCAGATAATTCTTCCTCGCCCACGATTGCTACAATATGTGATAGTTGTTATAGTTTTCCAATAATTTTTGAAATTCTGTTAAGGTTTTAAAATGGAGTTCGCCTAAAAAGGCTTTTGATAAGGTTGAAGAAGAGGATTGAAAAAGATCAATTGGAGGATAAATGCCTTTTTGGGCAACAGAGCGTGACAATACTATGGCGGTATCTAAAAATGACATGACTGCTGTGACTCCCGCATCAGTCATTTCATCGGCTGGAACATACACATTTTGAAAAGAGGTGATAGTGCCACTTTCGGTTGGGATTAGTCTGTCTTCTAAAGTGCTTATTTCCGTTTGAAGTGTGGCTTGATAGGCTTGCTCAGAAGGTATTGTACCCAAAAGCGTTGCTACCTCTGCTCCTGCCTGGACAAATCTGAACATATTATCTATGAAAAAGAGAACATTGCTTTTCATCACATCCCTGAAATATTCCGCTTGGGCAGCACCGGCCAGGGCCACCCGCATACGCACAGCCGCATTTTCATTCATCTGTCCCAAAACAAGCACGGTTTTTGCTAAAACCCCCGATTCTTTTAATCGCTGATGTAGTTCTTGGCCTTCGCGGATTCTCTCGCCAACGCCTGCAAATACTGAATAAACATTTTGAGCCGGCTTGCCCTGAGTTTGCCGAAGGGTGATATTATGCATAAGTTCGGTTAAAAGTATAGTTTTTCCCACTCCGGCACCCCCGATAAAACCCGTTTTACTGCCCAGTTGCATGGGCGTCAGGAAATCTATAGCTTTTATGCCTGTTTCCAGAATTTGGTAGCTGCTTTTCACAATATTTAAAGAAGGTGTTTTGGAGTAAATTGATGTTTTTTTGTCTGAAACGATCGGTCCTGCGTTATCTTTGGGGTTGCCGAATAAGTCGATGACGCGGCCTAAAACAGGAGGGCCAACAGGAACTTTTAAATCCGAACCAGTGCCAATTACCTGCATACTTCTAAATAATTTATCAGGACTACTCAATATTTGGGTTGAAACATGAGTTTGCGACTGTGAGAAAACTTCCAAAACCACTTGAGGATCTTTCGGCGAAATTAATATTTCGGCATGCTCGGGGAAGAAATCTCCCTCGATTTCAACAACGGCAATTTGACCTTTAACAGCGGTAATTATTCCTTGGACTTGGTTCATACCATTTTGCTCCTGACTGCCATCATAGTGGCAAAATTTTCCAGAATTGTATTATTGTCAGCGCTCTTTTTAGCAAGCGCCTTCAATTTTTGATAGTCCTTGATAAATTTATTAGCTTCGGATTCGGCAGTATCCATAGCAATGAAGCGGGAAGCAGTACGGGATAGTTCCGATTCCAGAAAAGTTTGCTCAAGAAGCAGAGTTAATATCTGGCTGTCAAAAAAACTAAGAATTTTGGGTAATTCCGGTTCAAAAATGAAGCGCATACCGCTTTTTGCCTCTTCGGATTGTGGGTATTTAATATAAGGGTCTCTCTTAAATAGGGAAGTGGCGGTGACGTCTGTAAAAGTGGCAATTTGCACCAGCAGGCTTTTCAGTTTTGAATGGAATACCAGAACCTGATTGTATTGCGAGCTTAAGTTCGCAAGGTTTACCAGCTCTTTGTTCGTAGGCATATCTTCTTTTAAAAGGATTTCTTGGTATTTTGGGAGCAGTTTGGTGGCCTTGAAATAATTAATGCCGTCCTTGCCGACGATGACTTTATCTACATCCGTAAGCTCCCGTGTTGATCCGACAAAGTAATTTACCAAAGCCGTGTTAATAGAACCATAAAACCGGAGGTTTGATGTGAGCAATATACATAGTCTTTTTTTCGGTTTTACTACAACAGCCTTCTTTTTAATTGCTAAACCTTTGACAGTCTCGTAGACTTTTAATATTTCATCAAAAAATATCCTGTTTCTTTCAACGTTTGCCCGGATTCTTCTGATTTTCAGGTTTGCGATCTCTGAATAAGCTTGGGCGATCACTTTTAGAGATTGCCCTTCGTCCAGCGCCGCATCGATTTCTTTAATAATCATAAGTTAAGGTGTTTGACAAATTTTAGAAAGTATTCCTCCGATACTTTCTAAAATTTTAATTAACTCTTCCTCATTATTTAATTTATTCACAGATCTGATAACCGGTGCAAGTTGGGGATTATTCTGAAAAGCATCAATAATTACCCGTTTATTCTTTTCTATGAAACTCCTGGTTTTATCTTTAAAAAAGGTGGTAAAAGGTAGGGCCAAAAGTATCAGCTGGACCTCTTTTGACAGCATAGTCAAGGGGTCTTGTTTTAGTAGTTCCATAAATTGATCCTTTCTTCTTAAAATAAGTTGTGTTTCCGGTGGAAGTTCAGAGGAGAATCTGGAGATTGTTTCCAGATCCGCGGCGGCGGATAAAATTTGCCTGACTCTGGTGGATAATAAGTTGCTGACTTTGTTTTGGGTTTGCCTGCCGACTCTGGAAACAGACAAAGAAATATCTATGGCCGGAGTTTGACCTTGGGCATGCATGCCGGCTCTAAAAAGCAGATGCCCGTCAGTCATTGACATAAGGTTGGTAGGAATTAAAGTCGTGAAATCAGTTAAGTTTAATTCAACTACCGGTAAGGCTGTAATTGAGCCTCCGCCGTATTGCGGCAGAAAATTGCCGGCCCGTTCAAGTAAATGTGCGTGTTGGTAAAAAATGTCTCCCGGGTAGGATTCTTTTCCGGGCGGTTTATTTCCAAGGAGGGCAATTTCCCGGTATATTTTGGCATGGGATCCTAAATCATCCAATACCAGAAGTACATGTTTGCCTTTTTTCTGAAAGTACTCGGCGATGGTAAAAGCGGTTTTGGGTGTTAAAAATATGAGCGGTGCGGCTTCAGAGGAGGAGGTAGCAACTATAACCGTATAATCCAGTGCCTTATTGGATTTTAAAACATCAATTAGATTTTTTACTGTTACTGCAGGTTTGCCGATAAGGGCAATAACGCAAATTACGCCGGTATTTTTTTGGTTGACAATAGCGTTAATTAAAAATCCGGTCTTGCCGGAATGCGCATCACCTAAGACTAGCTCTCTTTGACCACGGCCTAAGGGGATTAGAGTATCAATCAAAGTGATACCGGTTAAAAATTGATTGGCGATAAACTGGCGGGACTCTATTCCGGAAGCTTCTCGGTCAAGTTCTGACATCGCTACATTTTTGGTTCGGCTCAGTAATCCCTTGCCGTCAATAGGTATCCCTAACGGGTTGATAGCTCGTCCCAGTAAAAAATCTCCTGTAGGAAGGCCTAAACGAGTATCCAGTTTCCTAAACTGTGTCTTTGGCTTAACAACTCCTTCATCCAGCATCAGAACTTCAACGGTATTTTCGGAAATTGAATTGATCCATCCCCGTAGGCCATTATCTGATTCCACCATATCATTGATCCTGATGGTGGGAAAACCATCGAGGTAGATAAGGAAATTCCTGGAGGAAACAACGTATCCGACTTCAGTTTGATTCATTGTCTTAAGAATTTCTTAAAGCTTTGTGAAATTTCTTCCTTTTTTTCTTCTATTCTTGTCCGCAGGGAGAAGTCGCGGTAGACTCCTTTCCAAGAAAGAGCTGCCCCGGCAATAAGTCTTGGATCGAGTTTAATATCCAGCATGAAAGGTAGTCCAAAGGTTTTTCTGGTAAATGCGCCAATGTTAGCTACGGTTGCCTCATCCGGTTCGAAAGCGAGATAGATGGTTAAAATGGGTAGTTTGGCATAATTTTGCTCCAGATCGGAAAAAATTTGATAAACATTATCTTTGTTAAAATTTCGGTAAAAGCTCTCTGGGAAACTTTTCAGCCAGTTTAAATCTGAAGGAGTTAGGGTAGGAGAGGCTCCTCCAAAAAAGGTTTTAAGCAAATTTGACTTAAGAAGCTTAACTCTGTGGTTGAGAAGGGTATGGGAAAAAGTATCTTTTAGGATAGTATTTAGGATGTCGTTCATACTACAAATTTATCCACCTTGGCTTTCTCCAGCGCCTCATAAATTAAATCCAGTTGATCTTTTAAGGTTAACTTTTTTGCTAACACTATATCTAGTGTTTGTTCCATCATGGCAACTATATTTTCATCAATCAATTTCAATTGCTCGCTTTTATATGTATCAATTAAATGTCTGGTGCTTTTAAGCTCCAGCTCAATAGAAGATGTGGTTTTTTGGGCAGTTTGCACCAAAAAATCAGCCAGCTGGGTTTCAACCCGGTCAAAAAGTTGATTGATACGAGCCTCCCCGGTAGCCTTTTGGGCTTCTTCAAACTCGGCGCTTCTTTTTTGCAAATCCTGCATAAACGCTAAAAGCCGATTTTGGGCAGAAATGATAGTTTGTTTGGATTGGTTAAGGAATTCTTCCTCCGACTTTTCTGTTTTAAGTCTTTGGTCTGCTACAACTTTTATTCCCTCAAGTTCAGAAGTTGCTAAGATGTCTTGAGATTTTTTTATGGATTGATGTAAGGTTTCCCAGCCTTTTTCTTTCAAACTCTGTAAGAATTTATCACTTTCGACTTCAAGTTTTCTTCTTTTGTTATATTCGCGAAGATATAGAAATATTGCTGCAGTAGCAACAACGATTAAGATTAAACCAATAGGATTCTCGAGCAGTTCGGGCATAAGCTGATAATACGACAGAAAGAGTTAATTTACAATCTGATAATTAAAATTGAGGCTACGATTCCGATAATACCGGTTATGATGAGTAAGCCGATATTGATAATTATAGATAACTGGATTGTAGATTTTGCCAAAGGATTTCTGCCTAAAGCTTCAATACTTTTGACAATAGATTTGGAAAAAGTTAAGAATCCGAAGGTAAAAGAGAGTAGGATTACCAGACCCGCTGCTACATATCTGATCAGATTGCCAATTTGTTTCGGATCTGATACATTCTCCAGGAAAGCAGTACCTACAAAACCAAACAATCTTCCTGCAAACCGGGGGTTTGTTAGCTCCGTGTATTCAATCCTGACGGCAACAGGGATTTCACCGGAAGCAACTTTGCCGTTTGGACCGTCTACTTGCGGTGCGTCTTCACCTGTGAATGCTCCCAAGGCCATGCCAACGGTGTAGCCTGATTCCTGTGCCTTTTGGCCTTTGCCGGCAACGGCCGAAGAGGTTATATAATCGCCATATTTAATGGGACCATTTAAGGTAGTTACATTAATTTGGGCAACTCCCGATCGGATTACCGGTTTACCCTTAGTTTCGGTGCGGTAGACAAGAAGGGGTTGTTCTTGGATTACTCCAAATATTTTATTGTCGAAGCCAATAGTGGTACGGACAAGCCCTTGATCCGTGGCTTTTAAGATATCTCCTTCAATAGCATCAGCATCACTTATTTCGTAAACAGAAGTAACTTCGATTCCTTGGGATTGTTGAGCATGGATCGGAGAAGTATAAAGTATAAAGTATAAAGTATAAAGTATAAAAACAAAGAAAAAAACTTTTCTCATTGACTTTACAATACAACAGAGCAGTAGTAATAGTCAAAAAAAAGAGACAGTCCGTCTGAGCTGCCTCTTGTAGAGTACAGACTAGCAAATAAGTTTAATTTTGTCAAGATATCCTTCTATATCAAGCTTATTCAATATAATTACCGCATAAGCACAAAATAGCGTCTAGCGTCTAGTTTTTAGCCTCTAGGCTATATCAGTATATATACAAACTATATCATTTTTGACTAGCTCTAAAACTATTTGATCTTGTGAAAAGTATCGTGAAAATAATAAATAGCTTTCAGTTGTCAGTCTTCAGCTTTCAGACTTTTCTGCTGATGACTATTATGGTAACATCAAAGTTATGAAGAAGTATATTCCCAGCCAAATTGAGCCTAAGTGGCAGAAAAAATGGGAAGAAACAGATTTATATTCCATAGATTTAACTAAGCCTGATAAGTTCTACTGCCTGGCTGAATTTGCTTACCCTTCAGGAGACCTTCATATGGGTCACTGGTTTACTTTTGGAGGAGCCGATATCTTTGCCCGTACGAAGCGTATGCAGGGTCTAAATGTCTTTTTCCCTAATGGATTTGATGCATTTGGTCTTCCGGCCGAAAATGCCGCCATCAAAAGGGGAATTCACCCTAAAACTTGGACTAATGAGAATATTAAAACAATGAAAAAACAATTTGCCTCAATGGGAGGTTCGTACGAATGGGGACATCAGGTCATCACTTGCGATCCGGAATATTACAGGTGGAACCAATGGATTTTTCTGCGTATGCTTAAGAGGGGAATTGCTTATAGGGGAAAGGCGTTAGTAAATTGGTGCCCTTTCGATCAGACAGTTTTAGCAGATGAGCAGGTAGTAGTCGGCCAGTGTGATCGTTGCGGCAATGCAGTAATACAAAAAGAAGTCGAGCAATGGTTTTTAAAAATTACCCAGTATGCAGAGAGACTTATTTGGCCAGATAAGCCAACTATAAATTGGCCTCAAGCTGTGCGTGAAGGACAAAATAACTGGATTGGAAAATCCGAAGGTATAGAAATAGAATTTAGAATCAAGAATTTAGAATCAAGAATTAAGGTTTATACTGTTTTTCCTGAAACCATATTTGGGGTTACTTTTATGGTTTTGGCTCCGGAGCATCCTTTGGTAAGTCAGCTAATAAAGCCAGAATATAAGATCGAAGCGGATCAATACACCAAAGAGGCTCAAAAGAAATCAGCAGTGGAAAGGATGAGTGAGGAAAAACACAAAACAGGTGTTTTTACAGGCTCTTATTGCATAAATCCTGCTAACGGTAAAGAAATTCCAGTTTGGATTGCAGATTATGTCATAGCTTCTTACGGAACTGGTGCGGTGATGGGAGTGCCGGGTTCGGACCACAGGGATTTTGAGTTTGCCAAAAAATATGGCCTGGAAATTATCAAAGTAATAAGCAAAAGTGCTAGCGATAAGTCGGAAATAGTGACAGAAAATGATGTTTTGGAGGCTGGTTTTATAGTTAATTCCGGCCAATTTGACGGTTTGGAAACACCTCTCTCTGCAAGGGATAAAATTAAGGATTGGATGGAAGAAGAAGGATTTGGCAAAAGAAAAGTTAATTACCACTTGCACGACTGGTCAGTATCCAGGCAGAGATATTGGGGTACGCCTATTCCTATAATCCACTGCGATAAATGCGGTATTGTGCCCGTACCAGACGAGGATTTACCTGTTGAGCTGCCTGCAGATGTTGATTTTACGCCCAAAGGCGAACCTCCTCTTGCTACTGCCAAGGCTTGGGTTGCAGTGAAATGCCCAAAGTGTAAAGGAGAAGCAAGAAGAGATACGGAAACATTAGACGGGTTTTTTGATAATTCCTGGTACTTTTTCCGCTATCTTGATCCTAAAAATTCCAAAGAGATTTTTAGTAAGAAGATTGTAGAAAAATGGATTCCGGTTGATATTTATTTTGGTGGGGCTGAGCATACACTCGGTCATACGCTTTATTCCCGTTTCTTTACCGAATTTTTTAAGGATATTGATTTGATAGGCGTGGATGAATATGCTTTAAGGCGGATTAACCATGGGATTGTATTGGGGACAGATAATGAAAAGATGAGCAAATCCCGAGGGAATGTAGTTGATCCTGATAAGGAAGTTAAAAAATATGGGGCAGATACAATTAGAATTTATGTTGCTTTCTTTATGCCTTACGATGCTACGGGTCCTTGGGTACCGGAACGAATCTGGGGACCTTATAGATTTTTACAACGGGTATGGGGGTTACAGGAAAAAGTGGCTACTGCGGAAGACGGAAGACAGAAGACGGAAGACTTACGCATGATGCACAAGACAATTAAGAAAGTAACAGAGGATATTGAACAAATTAAGTTTAATACAGCTATTGCAGCCTTGATGGAGTGGTTGAATCATCTGTCCAGAAAAGAGAAGATTGCTAAAGAAGAGTACAAAACCTTTTTATTGCTTTTGGCACCTTTTGCCCCGCACACCACAGAGGAGCTATGGCAAGTAGTAGAGTCGTCAGTCGTCAGTCGTCAGTCGTCAGATAATGCAAATCTGAAAGCTGACAGCGAAGCGAGTCTGAAAACTGATAGCTGGTCCATTCATAAGCAGTCTTGGCCAAAGAGCGATAATAAATATTTGGAAAATGAAGAAGTTTCTATTGCTGTTCAGATAGACGGAAAGGTTCGGGATATCTTGGTGATCGGAAAAGATATAGTAAATAACAAAGAAGTCGTAGAAAAAATGGCATACGAGTGCAAAAAAGCCCAAAAATTTTTGGAGGGAAAATTTGTGAAAAAAACCGTGTATATACAGGGAAAGATAATCAGCTTTGTAGTTAGCAATTGATATCTAAAATTGCTAATTAATATTCAACGATAATTTAGATTGTTATGACAAACCAATCAAAATCTGCCATAATAAGGGACGACAAATGGTTGCTTTCAAGGTTAGATTATCTGTGGGATAAGTACTTTCCGGATATTCCCCAAAATAATAAGGTTTTTATCAAATTCGGCAGGTTTGCCAAATACAGATTGGGTTCTATCCGTTTAGATAGAAAGAGTAAAGCTAGCACCGTTACCATTACCTTGATGTTTAAAGATCCAAAAATCCCTTCTGAAGTTATAGACCATACGATCGGTCACGAGTTGGTTCATTATGCCCACGGGTTTTCTTCAACTCATCCAAAGTTACATAAATACCCTCATGCAGGAGGAGTGGTGGGGATGGAGATGAAACAAAGAGGAATGGAGTATCTTCACAAAAGCTACAAGACTTGGATAAAGATTTACAGGCAATCCTTAAGGAGAAAATATGGCTGGTGAATTTTTGCAGAAATTCCGGCTGCCGATAGGTTTGGCTTTGATGGGAATAGTTCTAATTATTGGTGGAGTATTTGCCTCCGGTCTAAACAAGGCTCAGCCGAAAGTTTTTCCGAAAGAGAGTTTAATCCAAAATCAGAAATTAATTTCTGTTGATGTTTCAGGTGCAGTAAATAAGCCAGGAGTTTATCAGGTCAAAGACGAATCAAGGATAGAAGAAGCAATCGCTTCTGCAGGAGGGTTTAGCGAGAATGCCAATAAAGAATACATATCAAAATATTTAAATATGGCACAAAAGCTATCAGATGGCAGTAAGTTATATATACCATTCACAGAAGAACAAGGCAATGCATCTCAAAACATAGGTGTAGTAGCCGGAGAAAATACAGGTGCAAAGATCAATATCAATACAGCTACTCAAGCCGAACTGGAGTCTTTAAACGGTATAGGCTCGGTTAGAGCCTCGGCAATTATTTCAGGCAGACCATACCAGACAATAGAAGATTTATTAAATCAAAAAATACTGGGTAAATCGGTGTTTGAGAACATAAAGGATCAAATAGTTGTTTATTAGTGAATAAATTACCATTAATTTTAGCCGCAATTTTATATCTTCTCATTTTGTTTACCAGATATCTGCAGGGTGGGTGGGATATTAAGAATTTAGATTTGTTTCCGGAAATAAGACAAAGTCTGGATCAAAGAATTAGTCAACTTTTGCCTTCGCCACAGGCCGAACTTCTCTCCGGAATAATCTTGGGAAACAAAAAAGATCTGCCCGTAAGTTTAAAATTAGCACTAAGGGACAGTTCGACTCTCCATATTGTAGTTGTTTCAGGTCAAAATTTGACACTTGTAGCAGGACTTTTCTTAAGTTTGGCAGGTTTAATTAAGAGAAAGATAGCCTTAGTATTCTCTTTTGCGGCTGTAATTTTTTATACATTACTCACCGGAGGGCAGATTCCGGTTTTAAGGGCGGCTATTATGGTCATTTTAGCATTTGGCGCGGAGGCTTACGGTAGACAAAGAGACGGAATTTGGGTTTTGGCTTTTACGGCAGGAATAATGCTACTTGTCAATCCTAATTGGGTGGGTGATTTATCGTTTCAATTGTCATTCCTGGCTACATTCGGGATAATCGTGCTTGCACCAAAATTTGAGAAGATTCTAAATTTTCTGCCGCCATTTATAAAGCAAGATATTGCTATCACTACCGGAGCTCAACTTATGGTTATGCCTGTGATAATTCAGAATTTCCATCAGCTTTCCATAGTCGGGATATTCGCTAACCTGCTGGTTGGTTGGACTATGCCTATTATTATGATCTTAGGCTTACTTATGCTTTTGGCAGGATCGTTATTTGCAATAGCTGTAAATGTTTTCTTAACTTATTTTATTTATGTGGTGCAATTTTTTGCATCTTTGCCTTTTGCCTGGGAATACGTAGGGGAGCAAATTTGGTTGGTTTGGCTAGGATATTATATGCTACTTACGGCAGTTGTGTTATCATTAGCTTATGTTGAAAAAACAAATTCTTGAGGATTTAAAAAAAGCAATAAAAAACTTGGGCTATTCAGCAGATGATATAGTTATATCTATTCCCCAAAATCCCACTTTTGGGGACTATACCACGAATATTGCGCTACAGCTTGCTAAACAAAATTCGGCTAAAGATAAGCAAAGTCCGGTAGAGATTGCTAGCAAAATAATAAGTAATTTGGGTAACTTAGGTTACTTAAGTAAAGCGGAAGTTGCAGGAGGAGGTTTTATAAATTTCTTTATCAAAAACAAAGATCTTTTAAGAAATGCCAAGGATTTGGATTTATTGGGGGAACCGGAAACCCCACAGAAAATTCTTATTGAATACGGACATGTAAATCCTCTAAAAGAAGTACATATTGGACATTTGAGAACTTTTATTTTGGGTGAAAGTTTAGCTAGAATTTTTGAGAGCTTGGGACATACGGTTTTTAGAGCTAATTACCAGGGAGATATCGGCCTTCATATTGCCAAAGCCATCAGGGGAATTAAAAAATTGGGTTTGCCGACTAAGAAGCTTGATTTGGAAGAAAAAGCGGATTTTTTAGGTAGGGCATACGCAGAAGGGAACAGATCTTACGAAGAAGATCCTGACTATAAAAAAGAAACAGATCAAATGAATACTAAACTATATCAAAAAGATTCAGAAATAGAAGAAATATATACATTAACCCGTTCTTGGAGTCTGGAATATTTTGAGCCTATCTACCAGCTTTTAGGCATAAAATACGACAGATGTTTTTTTGAAAGCGAGGTTTTTCAGGATGGAAAAAAGATAGTTTTGGAAAATGTCGGCAAAGTTTTTGAAAAAAGCGACGGGGCAATTATATTTCCCGGCCAGAAATACGAACTGCATAACAGGGTTTTTATAACTTCTGCCGGCAACCCAACTTATGAATGCAAAGAGGTAGGTCTGGCAAAGCTGGAATACGACAGCTTTAACTTTGAAAAGTCAATACATGTTGTAGCGAGCGAGCAAGCAGGATATTTTCGAGTAGTTTTCAAAGCAATTGAGATGATTTTTCCTTATCTTGAAGGTAAAAAATACCATTTATCTTATGGAGTTGTAGACCTTAAGGAAGGTAAGATGTCATCCCGGATCGGCACTGTAGTTACGGTTGATGATTTGTATCGTGTAGTTTCCGAGAAAGTCAGACAGGTAATAAAACAAAACAGGATCAATATTGATCAGAAAATCGTCAAAAAGGTGGCGCTTGGGGCAATCAAATTTTCTTACCTCAAATTTTCTCCTTCGCCGAATATGGTATTTGATGTTGAACAGTCGGTTTCTTTAGAGGGTGATAGCGGTCCTTATGTCCAATACACATATGCCAGGATCCAATCTGTGCTTGAAAAAGCAGAGAAGAATAGAGATCCGGAATATGGAGATGTTGAGCTTGATAATACAGAAAGGGCAATTCTAAGACAGCTAATCTATTTTAAGGAAACTACCGAACAGGCAGCAAGTATTTACCGTCCTAATCTTGTAGTTTCGTATTTAGTCGAACTTGCGAGGCTTTTTAACTTTTTTTATCAGGGAACTAGGATTATCGGTTCTCAAAAAGAGAATTTCAGGCTCAAATTATCCATGGAAGTTTCTAAAGTTTTGAAAAAAGGCCTCTTTCTTTTGGGAATAGAGGCTCCGGAGAAGATGTAATGTTTAGAAGACATTCAGGCAAAAGACGTACTAATATAGTGTTTGTTATATTTAGACTGCTTTTGAGCTTGGTGATTTTTGTTGTGCTTTTGGGTGGGATTTATTCTGCATATAAACATTTCTCAGGTTTAGATCCTTTAAAACTTGATCCGCAAGCGGTGGTTAAGAATATTTTGGTAACCAAAACTCCTCGTGAGTTTTTCGCAGTTTTATCTTCTGTTAAAATTGATCCTAAAATCCTGGGCCAAAAAGCTTCAGGAGAAAAACAGCAATCTGCGCAGGCTTTAAATTTCCGCTTTCTGGTTGTTGCCGATTCGCATAATGACAATGTGAATCTGCAGAAAGCATTAAAACAGGCCAAAGAAGATTTTTCGGATATTCAATTTATAATTGGGTTGGGGGATTATACAGAGGTAGGAACCATAAATGAGTTAAAAGTTGCTAAAGCGGAGCTGGATAATTCAGGACTCCGATATTTTCTAATACCAGGCGATCATGATTTATGGGATTGCCGCAACCGTGGTTTGATACCTGTTTCCTGTTTTAACCAGGTTTTCGGGCCTGCTTTTCAATCCTTCTCGTTTAACGGGTTTCGTCTAATGCTTTTAGATAATAGCGATAACTATGCAGGGTTTGGTGAGGAGCAGCTGAAATGGATTACCCAAGATTTGGAAAAAGCCAAGGATGAAGAAATAAAGGGGATATTGGTATTTATGCATGAACCGCTATTCCATCCTTCCTCTGATCATGTGATGGGATGGGTAGAAAAGAATTTAAAGTTACAGGCAGATATGTTACTTTTTGAGTTAAAAGATGCCGGAGCCAAGCAGCTTTTTTCTGGGCATATTCATTATTTTTCCCAGTATTTAGAACCTAAAACCAGTCTTTCGATGGTCACAATTGGGGCGCTCACTTCAGAGGGAAACCCTCAATCTCCCAGGTTTGCGATTGTTTCAGTATTCGATGATGGTTCGGTGAAGGTGGAGGATATAGCGATAAAGTAACAATTTACAATTTACAATTTACAATGTACAATGAAACATCACGCAGAATATGGTCCAGCAAACTTTAATTATTATCAAGCCTGACGGAGTTAGCCGAAATTTGACCGATGAGATTATCAGGCGGTATGAAGTTGCGGGTCTGAAGGTAGTCAAAAGAAAAGATATGGTGGCACCTCTTTCCATAATCGAGAAACATTACCCTATGCGTCCTGACTATCTCCGTTCTATTGGAGAAAAAACCATTGCTGCCGGCCAAAAAGTTAAAAGCGCCAAAGATCAGGGCAGAAAAGTAGTCACCTGGCTTAGGAAATTTATTACCTCCGGTCCGATCGTAGCTATGATTTTGGAAGGCGAGGATGCGGTTGAGGTTGCCAGAAAAATTACCGGTTTTACAGATCCTGCAAAGGCTGAAAAAGGTACAATCAGAGGAGATTTGGGCACGGATAATATTTTAGATGCCAATAGAGAGGAAAGACCGGTCTGGAATCTAATCCATGCCTCTGGTTCTGTTAAAGAAGCCAAAAAAGAAAT
>Ga0180007_10004229_pt1 | contig 15329 bp, 18 predicted proteins | sample MM_PC_MetaG_FD_121122 | JGI IMG/M metagenome (GOLD analysis project Ga0180007, IMG submission 121122) | Groundwater microbial communities from the Aspo Hard Rock Laboratory (HRL) deep subsurface site, Sweden - MM_PC_MetaG | ecosystem: Environmental > Aquatic > Deep subsurface > Groundwater... | reverse complement strand
AGGTAAGAACATGGTAAAAATAGCGTATCCTAAAAAGGGGAGTATTTCATCGCTTTGGAAGAAAGAGATACTAGGTAAAAAGAAGGGTAAAAAGAAGCGGAGGTAAAGTTATAATGGCTAAATTGAGTTTCTGGGAGAAGAGGAGTGCTAAAAAAAAGAAGGAAAAGTTGGTTTGGGAAAAGGAAAAGGCGAAATCTCGTGCTAAGACTAAAAGAATGCAGAAAAGGATTTGGCGTAAATTGATTTGAGGTAGAAAATGAAGCGTTTGTTTAGTAGATTATTTCTATCACTCATTATTCTATCGGCTTTTGTCTTACCTTTTGTGCGGGAAGCAGAACCCGCCAAGGCGAGTAGCACGGTTACGTTCTATAGCGATGTGGTATTAGATGGAGATGTTACTTATACAGGTGCGAATTACACCACTGCTAATAACGCTGTTAATGCCACCAGTGCAAGTTCCGTTAATCAGTATTCTGGTATTGGTCAAAGATTAGATGGTACTGGTAATTATACTATCGGTAGGGCGTTTGAAGTATTTGATACATCGTCACTACCTGATACTGCTATAGTATCGGGTGTTAAATTATATGCTAAGGGGTGGTTTGATTTATTTCATACTGATACTGCAATAGTCATTCAAACAAGTAATAATACATATCCAGAAGTCACTGGAGTAGATATAACGATTTATGATAAAAATCTTTATGGTGATAATTTCAGTTCAGTAAATACCACTAGTTTTAGCACTACTAGTTTTATGGAGTTTGACCTTAGTGATGCTGGAATAGCTACTGTAAATGTCACTGGTGATACTAAATTTACATTACGCACGGAAAATGATATAAATGGTGTTGCCCCAACAGGTAATGAGACTTGTGCTATATGGAATGGCAGAGCAGCGGCGCCAGACAGACCGTATTTAGTTGTGGAATATTTGTCCGATGAGGATATTGTTGAGACAAATGATGCTACTAATATCTTACCTACCACGGCGACATTACAAGGTGAATTATTATCAACTGCCAATCAATCTTATGTTGGAGTGTATTTTGAGTATGGTTCATCAACCTCTTACGGAACGACCACAATAGTCCAGAATGTAACAACAACGGGAACATTCAGCCAAGATATTATTTATCTACAATATAATCAAACATACCATTTCAGAGCGATTGCTAAAATGGGTGGGGCTGTTTACTATGGTCAAGACTTTTATTTCACCACTATGCCAGCGGTAGGGTCTACTACCGATATGCGGATAGTTAGCGTAGCTGTCTTTAGTGAGTATATTGTAACTGGTGATTTACTATTCTGTGCTGAGGTAATCAATAACTATACAGGCTTGTATCCCAACGCAGACCCCAAGCAGTATTTTACTATTCAACTACTTGATACTAATGGCATTGACGTATTAGGTGCTACCCCATTACAAAATTGGGGGGATAGACCTGTCTCTGTCTATATAAGTAACGCTGAGAATTTTACAGACCTCGGTGGTTATTATATCAGAATGATTGAAAATCCAGCATCAGGAACATCCTCGGTGTTTGAGCAATTAGAGATTGGTGAATGGTATGGATATGATTTAGTTGCATTAGATGGTTGGTGTAGGGGAGTTGCTACCAATATGCAAGTCTCTGATGGTAGGTCTGATTACTTAACTGGCTTGACTGACATAGGAAGTCAAATAACCGATGCTGCTGGTGGTTATTTCAGCACTGGCATACCAGCGATAACAACTGTAAGACCTAAGCTATTTACTACCTCACAAAGAGTATCACTTGCAGAAACAGGGACGGCTAATAATGCTTGGGATAGAACTGATGCAGACCCTACTGGTTGGAGGTCTTATGTCGGAGCTAATATTGCTGGTGATATTGATGATATAGCCTTACCGTTTGGCTTAGATGGTAAAGAAATCGCCTTTGGGCTTGTTATGTTTGCTATGTTTGGAGTAGTTATATCCGTTGTTGGAGCCACTGGTGGTTGGGGTGCTTTGGGGGCTTTATTGATTGCCATACCTATTCTATGGGTTGGTGTATGGTTTAGAATTGTACCTATCTGGATTTTGACAATAATTGTGATAGGATTTGGGTACTTCTTTGTGAGGCAGTTTCATTGGAAGACATTGTGAGAGGGTAAATATAATGAAAAGGTTTATAAAAAGAACAGTGTTGAAGATAGGTAGTATTGTACTTCTTACTACTTTGCTTGTCTCTATCTTTGTTGCGCCCATATTACCTAGCGAGACGGCTCACGCTGTTAATACCAATCAAGTAGTTCAAAATGATGTCATTTATCCTATTGAGAAAGTAGAAGAAAGAACATCAAATACCAAGACATTTGACTTGGGCGATAGAGTAAAACGGATTGAAGCCTCGATGGGGGCTATCCATTATAAAGATAGTTCGGGGCAATGGCAGGATATAGACATCAATTACTCTGAGGCGGACAATGGCGATTATACCGCTAAATTTACCAAACTCCCTTATGGCATCAGAATGGGGGATGATGGTACAAGACGCATATACCCCGATAGAAATGATTTATCATACTGGATTGAACTAGGAAAACCAATTTCAGTAATGGGGCAACCAACTAAGGTTGGGGATACTTGGACATGGAATTTCCCCAACGCTGCCATTATAGTAAAATTACAAAATCAAGCAGTCAAATTTAACTTTATTCTTAAAAACTCCAACGCACCCAATACAATAACCATACCATTTAGTTCACAAGGTATTACGAGGGTAGGAAGTCTTCTATATCACGATGGTCAAGTTGTTGGTGAGTTAAGGAAGCCGACAGCCATTGATGCGGTAGGCATTGAAAGGGATTGCCAAGTTACTTGGGGTGGTGGATTTGTTACTCTTACCCTTGATACTACAGGGATGACCTATCCGATAGATATTGACCCCACTTGGGAAGTATTGGCTGCTACAGATGATATTTCTGTATATAGAGCACCTGCGTGGACTTCAGACAATGCTTCGGCTACTGATTCTGCTGGTGACTTTGGTGGCTTCAACCTTGGGGTTGCTATGAGATTCTTGAATATCAATATCCCAGCAGCTAGCGTTATTTCTTCATCCAGTATTAATTTTACAGCTAATGGTAATTACGCAGCAGCTACTTGTAATAGCTCTATTTCAGGGGAACTCGCACTAATCCCTGCTACTTATAGTGATATAACTGATTTCATGGCTAGGGCTTGGACAACAGCTAATGTGTCATGGGATAACATAGGAGCTTGGACAACTAATGCAGAATATACGAGTGCTGATATAACAACAGTTATCCAAGAAATAGTAGACCAAGGTGGTTGGGCTGCTGGTAATCCAATATCTATTGTATGGGAAGATTGGGCTGGTAGTAGTACCGCTAATGCTTATCGTTCTGCCTATTCTTATGATAACGACCCGACTAAAGCGCCCAGACTCTTAATAACCTTTGTAGGTTCGCTAACTGACGCCTATTGGGTAGGTGGGTCTGGCAATATTAATGATGACGATAACCATTGGGCGCCTGTATCTGGTGGCATACCAGGAGACGGCAATATACCTGGGGCTACCACTAATGTCCACATTGATGCTAATTCTGGTGCAAGCCCGACAATAACTGTAAATGCTGCGTTTTCTTGTCTTGACCTTGATTTTACAGGGGCTATTACTCCGACATTGGCTGGCTCATCTGCTATGAATATCTATGGCTCTCCTACTTACATATCAACAATGACTAGGACTTACACTGGGACAATTACTTATAGACCTGCAACGGCAAGGGTATTAACTAGCGGAGGGACAACATCATTATCCGATACTGTGCTGAATGGTGCAGGGACTTTACAATTAGCGGATAATTTTACATTGGGTGGTACAGCAGATTTAACTTATACTACTGGTTCCTTTGATGGTAATGGGCAGATGGTTGAACTCGTAGGCACAGCCCATACTGTCTCTGGTAATTGGACATTCCATACATTACAGAGAACGGGAACAGCAACAAAAACAGATACCCTAACTTTAGAAGCAGGGGAAACCATTACTTGTACTGCTAATTTTACTGCGATAGGCAACTCGGCAATTAATCGGGTTCTCGTTCAATCTTCAACTTTAGGAACGGCAGCCACAATCAATGCTACTGCTTTTACTAATACTGACGCTGCTGATTTTATGGATATTGCTTCAACAAATGCCTTGGATATATCAGGAGCAGCATCTTATACAGGTGATTGTGGTGGCAACACTAACCTGACCTTTACTACTTATACTACGCAGATTTGGGATGGCACTACAGGTAATTGGGATAATGTCGCTAAGTGGACTTCAAGGGTTCCTTTACCTCAAGACAATGTAACCGCTGGTGGTGCAGGTATTACTATCACGGTAAATGTGCCGAGAGTAGGTGGTAATCTTACTTTTACTGGAACACCCATTGTTACTAGAGATGCTACTTACGCTGCTCAAGGATTCCAGTGGTATGGGTCTCTGACAATGGTATCGGGTATGACCTACACTGACATAGGGATGTCGGAAAGATTTAGGGGTAGGGGTAACTATACACTGGATACGGCAGGGAAATTATTACGTTCTTTGGTAATTCAAGCCCCTACAGGGAACCTAACACTAGCCAGTGACCTTGCTATGGTTACTGATGGCACAATTTCTATAACTAATGGTGAGTTTAACACTTCTACCTATGATGTTTCTGCTAGAAAGATTAGTGGTACTGGAACAACGGTCAGGGCTGTTACACTGGGTAGTGGCACGATTACGTTGGTTAGCACTACGGCAGAGAGTAAGTGGACATTCACTGATGTTACTAATCTTACTTTTGATGCTGGTACTTCTACCATTGTCCTCACCAATTCAGGGAATAATAATCAAACCTTCGATGGTGGTGGTCTAACTTATAATAATGTCACTGTGGGTGGTGCTGGCGTATATATCTTAGTAGTACAAGCAACCAATACTTTCAATACATTCACAGTAGATAGAAGTATATCTGCTAAAACTGTTAGGTTTGCTGTTGGGTCTACACAAACGATGACTGACTTTGTTTGTGCTACTTCTGGTATAATAGTCGCAACCATTGATGGAGTGGGTGGTTGGAATATCACTAAGGCAGGTGGTGGCTTAGTATTAGTAGATTATATGAATATCATCAATTCAACCGCTGCCCCTGCATCAACTTGGTATGCCTCAACACATTCTACGGATGGAGGTGGAAATGCTGGTTGGATATTTTTAGACCCTCCTCCAGTGGTAGTTACTAATCCTGTTATTTCGGCTAATACAACCTCTGTTTCCTTTTGGGCTAGTGGTAACATCACCAGTTCTTGGGCTACTAACGCAACTATAGTAGGCTTTGAATATGGTATTGTATCAGGCGTCTATACCGCTAATACTACAAGCACTGGCAGTTATGGATTTGGTAATTTCTTAGAAACAATATCAGGTTTGACTTCTAATACTACATATTTCTTTAGGGCATTGGCTGTTGCCCCTGCTGGCGCTGGCTATGGTGCTGAAGATAATGTCACTCTGCTTGCTGGTGTATCAAACGTGAGAGGGGTTCCTACCAGTAGTTCAATCATTCTAACTTGGGTTCCAGCAGGAAGTAATACCACGGTGATGTATCGCACAGATACCTACCCTGCTATTGGACTTGACGGAACTACTATTTATACAGGCGGTGGATTCCAATCTACCGCTTCGGGATTAATGCCAGGTCAAGTTTACTACTTCTCTTTATATAATGGGGTTGTCGCAGTTGCATCGAACACAACTAATCATTTAGTTATGACCACACTTGCCCGTGATATTCCGACTGGTGCCGTGGTGCCTCCTTCCTCCATTATCCCTATTCCTACTTTACCGACAACGATAGACCAATCTGCTTCAGTACCGCCTGGGTCTAACCTTGAGCCGTTTACAAGTATATTCCTATTCTTCACCAGTGGAAACCTTACCCCTGCTGATGCCCCCACCTCTACTGGCGGATTGGGTATGCCTATAGGGAATGTATGGCAGATAATAGCTGTGGCTGGAATAGTTATATCAGGAAGTGCAACATATATTAAACTCAAAAACTTCTTTATAGCATTCTTTGTAGTGCTTTTATTAACAGCCGTGGCTGTTGCCTTCCACTTGATGCAGGCTTGGTTAGTTCCCGTGGAAATAGTAATAGGGCTTGGGGTGTGGGCTATTGACAAACACTATCAGTGAAAAAGGATGAAATATGAAAAGTAGTTGGATTGTTGGAATAGTAACATTATACTTAATAATTCTCGGTTGCGAGTTTATGGCTTCTGGGGGCGCTGCTGGTGACGCATTTAGCAGTATTGCCACAGATAATGCCTCTGTCTTTATACGACCATCGTATGCTAGTTTCAATGTACTGGTTTCATTCGCAGAAGCGGGTGAGTTTCTAAAATACTGGGGGCAGATGCTTATGCTTTACTCCCCCACAGTGTTTGATGGTCAGGTGATATGGTTTTACTGGTTCTTTTGCTTTCCAGTTGCTTGTGCGATGATATTCACTATATTTACTATCGTGAAGGGGGTAGGTAGCGCTTAATAATTATGAAAACTTATTACTTTATTGTCGTAGCAGTTATAGTGGCAGTGCTTGCGTTTCTCTTTTTTCCGACAATTAACACAGTTGTAAATAGTGGTAATACTACTGGGTTCTTACCTCTTACTGCCGCTGCTCAAACATCTTTGCCCTACGCTTTTTTGGGGCTTGCTGTGTATGCTGTGTTATTAATGATAAGAAGGTGATAGTTGTGGTAGAAAGTTATTGACAGCCATCCCTTACTGTGATAATATGAAGTAAGTATCTACCTACATACATATAAGGAGATGTGATGTCATTAAGTTCTATTTCAGCTTTTGTTCTTCTACTTATGTTTCTGGTTGTCTATGCCTCATATTCTTTGGGTAAGGCAAAAAATCATACGTATTGTATGTTTATCCGAGGGGACGGAACGTGGGTAGATAAATGGGCGAAACCTAGACAGACTAGGATTGATTTTGATAATGGTTGGTATTACCTTAATCCAAAGATGAATATCTCAAAGGTATTGGACAAAGGTATTTATAAATTATTCCCCACTAAGGCTGACGGACAGATATTTACATTCGGGAATCCAGACCCGCTAGACCCATATAAGTTTGAGATAGCCGCTTTAACACCAGAGACTAGAAAGGCTTTGAATAAACGAGAGGATATTGAGGCGTATGCCCAAGGGAATAGAACTTCATTACAACAGAAGCAAAGGAAGGGTATGTTGGAGAGCTTAATGCCTATGATAACACTGGCTGCTTTTGCTGCTTTGGGTTATTTTGTTTATGTCTTGAATAGTCGTGTAGACCAAATAGGGTTTGGTCAGAATGTCGTGCAACAGATGCTTCAGGAATTATTGGCGAGATAGGTAGAGGGGTAAGTATATGACTCAAGAATACATAGAAGAACCACAGGAAGAACCATCACTTAGTCAATCAGATAAGGCTTTTGATAAGTTAGCTGCCATAGAGCCTGAACGTGAAGTGGCACTCGGTGATGAGGGTGAAGATTTAGGTGGGCATCGGTCTTTCGGTGAGAAGATGAGGGAATCACCTAATCTTACTGATATACAGTCATTAGATAAAGGGATGTTTCCAGATATGGGATACAAACACTTGAATGTTTTACAGATGGCTAGGGTGTTTCCTGATAAATTTAATCCATATGAGAGTATATTGATTAAGGATTTGCTAATGAATAATGATGATATGTCAGTAGCTGAAGCCATTGTTTATGCGGATACTCCTTTGAGCATTGCCCTTGATGGAGAAGGCAGAATAGATAAATTGGCACTTGGTGGTGCCGTGCATGCTGATGAGGATAGGAAGGATGATGTTAAGGGACTATAGGGTGAGTTGAAAAAACATGGTTGAAAATAGTAGCCCACGAACTTACGCAGATGTGAAATTGATTTTGGGCGACCAAGGTTCGGGAAAAACCTGTAGCGGGGTAGCTCTTGTCAAGGAAGATTATTACGACCAGTTGACGGGCATTCAATCCCCTAGTGGAGAAATTATTAGAGCTAGATGCCTGAATGAAGACGATAGGATATACTTAGAAAAGCGTGGCGTGTTCCCTGATAAGTTCAAGTATATTAGAGTGTTTTCTGATGATGGTGTGAAATCAAAGATAATAAAAAAACCAAGTGATTACGATGTTATTTCACCAGTTAAAATCTTTTCTAATTTCCACCTTTTCGGTATGAGCCATGCGCTTATTACCCTTGCCGATGTAGTCCAGTATCTTAACTCTGATTTATTTACCAATGCTTGGATATTATCCGATGAATCGGTAATGACCAGCGCTCGCAATAGTATGACTGCTGTTGGTAAACTACTCGCAGGTTTAGGTGCTACCATTCGTAAGAGGGATTTACACTTTTGTCAGATGTCTCAATATAACAGGCAAGTTGATTGGCAATTCAGGGCTTATGCTACGACAAGGATACTATGTAGTTTTGATGAGATAACCAAGGTTATCACCTGCGATATTACAGAGAGGGGGCAACCGAGGAGGTCGGTATCATATTGGGCACCAGCATATTGGAGAAATTTTGATACCAAGGAAGTCCCCAAAATACCCGAAAGGACTTTGGCTAAGGCATTTGAAACAGTCAGTTAATAGAATGAAGAATAAATCGCTGTGGGTAAATTACCTAGTTCCAACTTGTATCTACCTGATAGGATTGGGGGTAGCCATCGGCTTTTCCTTGAATGTGGACTATACCGCCACCTCAGATAGCAAGAGGGTGTATGAACTTTATAGTGAGATTGTAAAAACAGGACAATGGTATCCCATCCCAGGCATCACATTGTCATCTTGTGTTATAGTTATTTATTTTCCCGCTATGTTGCAGAGATTACTTGGTACTGACCCGTTGCTTACTTATAAGATGATTCACTGTATAATGGTTAGTTTCTTGCCAGTCGTGGTCTATTTCTTGGCAAGTAAGTATGTGGGGTGGAAGTATGCCTGTATCTCTGTTGGTTTGTTATTAGCCCATCCTCATTCAATGGTAGTGCCAAAGATAGCTCGGATAAATATATCCCTTACATTTTTTGCATTAATGATATTGGTGATGTATTCTGATAGAATGCGTACTAGATATAAAGTACCATTGTTGGCTGTTTGCTCAATGGGAATAGTTATGTCTCACTATGGGACTGCTTATGCTAGTCTATTTATACTTGGTGTTAGTTGGTTGGTAATAATGTCGTTGTATATTTGTAAAGAGGTTACTTTTAGGCATAAGAATGATTTCACTATTGCTTTATGCTTATTGATTGCTGCATCTACAGTTTGGCTTGGATTCGTAGAGGGTACGCCTTGGCGTCAAGCTCTTGGATTTTTTGAGAATAGTTTTAAATCAGGGCAGTTTGAAAAACACAGTCAAGCAATCGTTGTGCCTGAGAAAGAGCCTATCGTTGCACCTGAGAAAGAGCCTAGCGAAGTCGCAAGTATCCCAATAATACCTCCTAGTTCTCCAAGTGAAGAATTGGATAAAAAATCTAGTATTGACGATACATTTTTTGATGTAAGCAATAGGGAGCAGGTTGTTCAGGCAGCACTTGGTAGAACATTACTTACATCGAACATACCACAGAAGGTAGAGTTTGTCTTTAGTTGGTTGGTTGTCTTGACATTGAGTTACGGGATGCTTGTTGCTATTAAAAAGAAGACGTTTAGTAATGAATATATGGTTATTGCTGGCGTGAGTTATTTAACTATAGTATTATCAGTTGCCCTACCTCATATCTCAATCTATTATAGCGTCGTTAGGGTTTACCTCCATGCGTTGGTGACAGTCGGTGTGTGTTTCGTGGCAGGTGGAATAGACTTATCCAATAAGTTAAGGTTGAAGCCAGCAGTTGTCCCGTTGTTTGTTTTAGTACCTTATGCACTTTGCACGTCTAATATCTTGCATCAGTTTTTCGGTGTTTCACGGTGGGTGGCAATAATAGAATGAAGATGTTGAAAAGATTAAGAGTCATTAGCGTATCAACAGTGTTGGTGGTATTCCTTTCGTTATTATCATCATGTTCTCCTACTGACAATCTTGGCTCAGACATCTATTCATGGAGTATATATCCTAGCAAGACATCAACCTATGACTTAGGTAGTTATTTTTACAGATGGCTTGGTGGATACTTCCATAACATAGATATAGGGAATTCACTAACTATTGGTGGTGTAGTTTTCACCTCAGCTAATATATCTGGCTCTGGCAACATTACAGCCGTTACAGGAACAGCCCCGATTACTTCCACTGGTGGTGCTACTCCCGATATAGGGATAGACTATGATAACACTATATTTCAAATAGTTGGCGGAAACCTCACTATTATAGATGGCACTTATGTTCCTTATGTTGGAGCAACTGACAATGTTAATTTAGGTGTTTATAGCCTTCTTACCACAGGTATTAGTGGGTTTACCGCTTATGGGGATATAGCCACTGATAGATGGACATTTGACGAGAGTAATACCTTTGTTGGTGAAAGAGTAGTATCGCAAGGTGATTTGTTGGGAGGGCAACACAATACAGGGATTGGGCATCATGTCCTTCCTTTCATTGTTGGTGGTGATTACAACACGGCAATAGGAAGCCATTCCATGTTTCGTCTTAAAGGTGGTTCTAATAATGTAGCAGTAGGCACACAAGCAGGTGGTATGATAGTAGAGGGTATTAGTAATGTAATGATAGGTGCTGGTGCTGGTGCTACTAGCGATAGTTCAAATGGCTTATGGATAGATAAACACGAAACAGACACCCCTCTCATAGGTGGAAACTTTACGGAACATCACGTTACCATAAATGGCGAGTTGTTTGTAACTGAGGATTTAGATGTAACTGGTAATGCGACAGTTGATGGTAGCGTTTTTGCTGATACTGTTAATATTACTGGAACAGTGTGGAAGGATTTAAGAACACCTGTTAATAATGTTAGAGTTCCTACAGTAAAATACCCTGCTTGGACTGCCTTTAGAGGTAGCCAAGTATTAGCCTTCGCAGACCAAGCAGTAGCAGGGAATGAGGAAGAAGTTTATCTAGCCTTACAGATGCCCCACGATTATAAAGAGGGAACTGATTTATATGTTCACCCTCACTTTGTATATAGTGCTAACCAGACAGGGACTAAAGTAAGGTGGGGATTAAGTTATTCGTGGGCTAATCTTGATGATGAATTTCCAGTAGAGACTACTATATATAAGAACTCAGTGCTAACCACTAATGATGCGTATGACCACAGATTATCATCCTTTGCCCCAATAGACGGAACAGGGAAGAAATTATCCAGTATGTTGCTATTAAGGTTATTCAGAAACTCAAGTAGTGGTGATGATGATTATACTGATGAGGTATATCTATTAGAGATAGATGCTCACTATGTTATTGATGCTCTAGGGTCTGCGCAGGAATTGATTAAGTAATGGAAAGGTAAAGGAGGGTTAATGGGAGTTAAGAAGGTCATAGTCATTATAGTTTCCGCTATTGTGTTACTATGTCTTATAGGCTCTGGGTGGGTTTATAATTTAGTAATAACTAATAATGAATTAATTGAGAGTAATGAAATGGCTACTCTACAGACTACATTCATTCAGCAATATGGTAGTGAGGCTACAATACAGAGATTGGTATCGCCAGATAAGGTTTACGCTGCCGTGTGGACTGATGGAGATGGGATTTCTCACGTAAGTTGGTGCATCGGGGGGGTATGGGCATTAGTTTGGACTGCACCGACACCGTAAAATAGGGAGGAATGATGAAGAACTTAGCAGAAGCATTTGAAAAATCAGGGATACCATTCACTCGGATAACTCTGACAAAAAAGCAAACCGAGGACATGGATAAGAGATTCAAGGAGTTAATGAAGTCTCCCTTATTCAAAGAGGAAGACCCGCATAATCCACGCATACCAAATAATATAAGATTTTGTTAGAGTTATTGGTCAAGGGAGGTAAGGTAAAATGACAAGTGCAGGTATAATAGCGATTTGTGCCATACTTTTTTTCATTTCTTTAAGGTCGTCATTTTGGATATTTAAGGTACTTTGTGGAATTTCCTTTATAGGATTATTTGTGTGGTGGATAGCCAATCCGATTGGTGATGATGCTTCTAGTCCAGCCCAGACCATAATGTTGATGTTGACATTTATTACGGGAGTGTCCTGCTGGTTTTGGGGATTCTGGACAACAAAAACGAGCAATGGGAAAGAGACTGGTAAGTTTAGAATACCATTTGTATCACCATCTGAGGAAGAGGAAGAGGAAGAAAGAAGGCGTAGTCGTCAACCTAGCCGACAGGAAAGAAATTCGGTTTATTACCAAAGGGTTAGAGGTGCTTTACGGGGTGGTGGTCGGGGAAGGAGATACTAGGTATGATTGTAGATATGAATGGGGAGGTATTACTCCTTATATCGTTGATGGCGGTGGCAGTTATCGCAGTGATAGGTTTTGTAATCTACATTTGTAGAGAGGTAAACGAAGTAGGCAAAAAGAGTAAATGAGAATCTACATTTTAACGAGAATTGGAGAGGCAATAAGTAGTTCTCCTGTAAGTAATCCGAGTGATGCTAGGAAGGTGCTTTATTTTATGAGACGGAAAGGTGGGCGTGCCACGGATGAAGAGATTAAAGAGTTTGTTGTTGATGGTTCCCAAATGCACACAACTATGAACAAACTTATACGGGTTAAAGCAGTAACAGTAGTGGGGTGATGTAATATGGTATTTTCGTTTGGCAGGCGAAAGACAAAGGAGGAATTGCAAGAAGATGATGAACGCTTAGACATAGAGTTGTCAGTGGCACAGAAGAGGGCAGCGTTGAAGAAAGCGAAGGAATATGGAGTGAGTCGGAGTAATTTTGGTTCGTGGCGTGAATTTTGGCATTGGTTTAAGACCCACTAATTATATTAAGGTAGGTAATGACAAAAATGGCTAGTTGGGATTATCCAAGGACGGAAGAGCATAATAGGCATATTAGTGAGGCGAAGAAAAGATTTTATGCTAATCCCGTGAATTTAGCAAAACATAGAGAAGCTCAAATGGGTATAAAGAAGGTTTCTATTGAGATAGATATAAGCAAAAAATGTATCAAAAGAAAAGGTGTTCTGTACTATCTCTTTGAGTGCATTGATTGTGGGGAGTTGCACTATAGCCAAAAGATTAAAGGACTACCTCGCAATCCATCTTGTCGTAGGTGTGGATGGAAGAAATCTCGACTAAAGCATATAGGATTACACCGCACACCTGAAAGTAAATCCAAAACATCCGCATCGCTTATGGGGCATCCAGGTTCTAGATGTAAACGTACCACAGAGATGAAGAAAAAACAAAGTGAAGCTATGACTATATCATGGCAAGACCGTGAGTTTGCGTTAAAACACATAATTGGGAATACTAGAAAACCGACCATGCCAGAAAAGAAGTTATCTTATATTATCAGGAACACTTGTCCACATATCTTCAGATACAATGGTGATGCGAGATTAAGGATAGTGTTTGGTGGAAAGATACCCGATTTCGTGGATGTCAATGGTAAAAAAGGGGTCATTGAAATGTTCGGTAGTTATTGGCATGGCGAAAAGAAAACAGGGAGAACTAAAGAGGAAGAAGAGCAAAGATTTCATACACGATATGCAAAGTATGGATATTCGTGTCTTATTATATGGGAACATGAGTTGAGGGATAGGGGTGAAGTAAAAAGGAAACTTAGGGAATTCGTGAATTTATGAAAGTATCTTTAATCATCCCAACTCGCAACGAAGAGAAGAATATAGTACCTCTGCTTGACCGAATGTCCAAGAGCATGGAAGGCATTGAACATGAAGTAGTTGTAGTAGACGATAGCGACAACAATATGACTATGGCATTAGCGATTATGAATGATGCTAGGGTTGTTATTGGGCAACACAAAGGATTAGCCCAAGCGGTTATTGATGGCATTAATGAGACAGATAGTGAATACATCATCGTGTGCGATAGTGACCTCCAGCATCCTCCAGAGTTATTACCAGAAGTGGTTGATAAGTTGGAACGCTATGACTTAGTGGTGGTAACCAAGCATGGTAAGGGGGCAAAGGATAAACTATCGGCTTCACGCAAACTACAAAGTTACTTAGGGGTATTGGCAGCACGTAAGTTGATACCAGCACCAGTATCAGACCCGATGAGTGGCTTTTTCGGAATCAGGCGTAAGTGCCTTGAGGGTGTGGAATTGGAGGGGATAGGGTTCAAGATAGGTTTAGAGATAATCGTCAAAGCTAAGTGGGTATCTCATTATGAACTACCGATGGAGTTTGCTGAAAGGCAAGAGGGAGTCTCAAAGGGTACTGCCCATTCCCTACATAAACATTTGTATAGGCTATGGCAGTATCATTTAGAACACAAAGTAGAATTACCGAAGGGGAGTGAGGAATACTATTACTTTTATGAAGGGACAGAATGGCAAATAGATTGGAAGCAAAGCATAGCCTTAGTCCTCCAGAATATCACACGGGGGATACCTTCACGGAGGTTATTAGATTGCGGTGGTGGTAGCAGTCCGAACATCAATTATATGTACGGGGATAAGACGGGAATGGATATTCGCCCTGAAGCCTTAGAGTATATGAGGGAACATTCCGATTCCACATTTGTTGAAGGTAGTGTACTTGATATACCCTTCCCAGAGTCGTCATTTGATACTGTGGCGTGCGTGGAGGTATTGGAGCATCTATATCCTGATGAAGTAGAGAATGCAGTATCGGAAATTATCAGAGTGTTGCAACCAAACGGGTATGCCATACTCGCCACACCGAATTACTCTAGCCCACTGTGGAACATCATAGAGGCTACTCAGAAATTCTTACAACCAAAGACTTGGACAAGTGACCACCACTCTAAGTTCAACCGCAAGTCATTACGTGATTTATGCTCAACTTATGGGCTGAAAGAAATCCGATATGATGGCGTGATGTCAAACATGGATATGGTAGTGACTTTTCAGAAAAACGGAGGTTAGATTTGTCTTCACGATGGTTATCTCTAATTGTATTCATTGTCTTACTAACTATAATAGCCTTCTATGATAAAGATACTTGGAGGCGTAAAATCAGTCGTTATGGGATGATGTTTTCAGAGGGTATGGTAGGTGGCTTGATAATTGACAGTATTGGAGTCAATGCTGGATATTACTACTTCCCTAGACAGCCTCTTTACAGCGCTGAATATTGGGCGATAGTGATACCTTGCTGGGGTGTGTTTGGGTTATTCTTGAATTGTT
>Ga0180007_10004227_pt1 | contig 15333 bp, 9 predicted proteins | sample MM_PC_MetaG_FD_121122 | JGI IMG/M metagenome (GOLD analysis project Ga0180007, IMG submission 121122) | Groundwater microbial communities from the Aspo Hard Rock Laboratory (HRL) deep subsurface site, Sweden - MM_PC_MetaG | ecosystem: Environmental > Aquatic > Deep subsurface > Groundwater... | reverse complement strand
ATTGAATCGCTTGCGAACGAATCCAAATTCACGGAAACAATCAATACCGACAAAATCCTCACCTACTTTAGATTTGTTGCTAACATTGAAGGCAAAGAGGGGAAAAATGAGGGTGAAACACGTATCGCCCAAAAAATCGATGGCAATAGGGAGCCTCTTGCTTCCGCCCCGATTGGTTCCTCCTGGGAAATCACAAACGGTGAAGGTGTTTCTTTTAAAATTACCAAGAATGTGAAGGAAAAATATTCAGTAGCAATAACGGGCATTAATGAAAAAAGCGCGCGGACATACGCGGCACTTGCTAAGGATTTTAATTATGTGCTACCCGAAGACCGCAGACCACAGGCCGCTCCTACCGCAGTTGCCGCCAGAGAAAGGACCCCAGCACAAGAACGCGGCAGAGTCGCGACTGAAGCTGAAGCAGTTATAAATAAAGATGAAAAAGGGCCTACAACTAAAGAATATCCGGATAATTTTGATTATGCAGAAAAAATAATGATTGCGAATCTAATAAGCAGAACAAAGATCGAGAACTTTCCTCTTCAAACTGAACTTTTTGGTAAAAAATACGAGATTACCCGGAAAATGCGAGGGCCAACACCTCATTATAAAATAGAAGAAACAACATAACGATTCTATCCTGTGGCTTCTCAAGCATTGTTAGATCAATTCCTGCAGGCGATTAATGCTTCAAAGAGTTTTCAGGCCCTGCCCCCTGAAGATCAGATTAAATTTAAAGAAATTTATGCCACGGCAAGTGATAAACAGCTTACTTTAGCCCTGGAAGAAATCAGAAAGAATGACGCGGAGATGATCAGGCTTGAAAAAGAGGCGGCTGATTTGGCAGAGGAACAGGTAAAAATTACGCAGGCCCTGAAAAATACAATGAAACAGATTGAAAAAGAGGAAATAACGGAAAACAACGCCATCGATAAAGAAGAGTCCGAAAAAGCTGCTGAGGCCGCGCTGCATGAATTAGATTAGGGCGGGCTTTTTTTTGTGCCATTCTGTCGCCTGTTCAAAGGCATGGCCCACATGGAACAGATTGTCTTCTTTGAATTGGTTCGCGATGATCTGCAGGCCGATGGGCAGGCCTTTTGAGCTGAAACCAGCCGGGACGGACATACCGCAGATTCCGGCTAAATTGATTGGAGTAGTGAGTACATCGCACATGTACATAGCCAGCGGATCATCCGTCTTTTCACCGATTTTAAAGGCCGGCGTGGGAGAAGTCGGGGTGATCAGTGCGTCACATTTTTCAAAAACTTCTTCAAATTCTTTTTTCATCAGGGCGCGGACTTTGGCGGCTTTTAAGTAAAAAGCGTCGTAGTAACCGGCCGAAAGCGCGTAAGTACCAAGCATGATGGTGCGTTTTACCTCGTCTCCGAAGCCCTCGGAGCGGGATTTCATGTAGATTTCCTGCAATTCTTTGGCGGCGTCGGTGGTATGGCCGTATTTGATGCCGTCGTAGCGGGCCATATTGGTACTACCCTCGGATTTGACCAAAATGTAGTAGGTGGGAATGGCGTATTTGGTCAGGGGCAGACTTACTTCGATGATTTTGGCCCCCAGTTTTTTCATGACTTCGATCGCTTCAAGTATTGAGTCGCTGACTTCTTTTTCAACGCCTTCGGCAAAATATTCCTTTGGCACGCCCAGAGTTACGCCTTTCAGGTCTTCTTTCAGAAATCCGGAGTAATCAGGAACAGACATGTCTGGCGTGGTGGCGTCTTTTTCAGATCGTCCGGCAATTGCCTGAAGTACCAGAGCCGCGTCTTCCACGGTTTTAGTAAATGGGCCGATGGTATCGAAGGAAGAGGCATAAGAAATACAGCCATGTCTGGGTACCCGGCCATAGGTTACTTTGAGGCCCACCGTACCACATAGGCTGGCCGGCTGTCGGATGGAACCGCCGGTGTCGGTGCCGATGGAAAAGGCGCACTGATCGGCTGACACGCTTGCCGCCGGGCCGCCGGAGGAACCGCCGGAAACATATTCAAGGTTCCATGGGTTATGAGTCACACCAAAATAACTGTTCTCGGAACTGGAACCCATGGTAAATTCGTCGGTATTAGTTTTGCCCAGCAAAATGGAGCCGGCCGCGAGCAGGCGGTCGTACATATGGGCATTGTAGGGCGGAACAAAGTTTTCGAGGATTTTAGAACAGGCGGTGGTTTTGATTCCCGCGGTGCAGACGACGTCTTTCAGATTCATCGGAATTCCTTCCAGAAGGCCGCTGTAATCCCCTTTTTTATCGATTTCTTTGGCCTTTTTTAAAGCCAGATCTCCCGTCACGGTGATGTAGGAATGCAGTTTTTCGTCCGTGGCCGCAATTCGGTCCAGATATGCCTGTGTTAGCTCAACTGCGCTGAACTTTTTGTCTTTCAAGCCCTGTTTTGTCTGTGCGATAGAAAGATCAATCATAAATAAGATTAAAATACGTTCTTCACCTTAATCATATGATCCTGAAGCGGCATGGGTGACTGCTCCAAAAGCTTGTCTGCCAAATCGCAAGGCTGGACTTCGTCCGTAAAAGTCACGTTCCGAAGACCGGTGATCTGGGCGATGGGTTCGACATTTGAGGTGTCGACTTCTTCCAGCATTCTGGCGTTACTGAGGATTCCGGAAAGCTGTTCGCCGAATTTAGCGACTTCTTCATCGGTCAGTCTGAGCCGGGCGAGTTTGGCGATATGTTTTACTTCGTCACCTGTGAGCTTCATTGTTGTATTTAGTCAACCTTTTTGATAAGATGATTCTAACTGAAAAAAAGTGAATGGACAAAATCAAAAGCCTGCACAGCGTCAGCTCCGTCTACTTCTTTATATTGGCTTTTGCTTACATCGTTATGGTGCTGGCCTTTCGGAATGGTTTCATGGCTGACTTCTTTTTTGCCCTGATGCGGATTTTGGACATTCCTTTCGCTTTTGTTTCGCTGATGTACGGTTTTACCACCCTGGCGCTTCAGATCAACATCGGGCGCGATGAAGAAAGTAGCCTGTCCCCCTGGATTTTGGTGGTTCTAACTATCTGCCTTATCCTTTTCGGCGCCGTGGTCTTTGTGAATTTCGCTTTTCCTTCGCAACTTTAATTACCTGGATGATTTATAGTTTGGAGCGTCTTTGGTGACCATCACGTCGTGCGGGTGGCTTTCAAGCAGGCCTGCGTTGGTGATCTGAACGAATTTAGCTTTTTTGTGGAAGGTCGGAATGTCTTTGGCACCAACATAGCCCATGCTGGAACGGAGACCGCCGATGAGCTGGAAGATTTCGTGTGCGACGGGGCCTTTGTATACGATCTGGCCCTCGATGCCTTCGGGGACGTACTTTTCTTCTGATTTGACGTCATCCTGACCGTAGCGTTCTTTGCCGCCGCCGGACATGGCACCCATGGAGCCCATTCCGCGATAAGCTTTAAAGGTTTTCCCTTCGTGATAAATCAGGTCGCCGGGGCTTTCTTTAGTGCCCGCGAACAGTGAACCGACCATAGCGGACGAGGCGCCGGCGGCAATGGCTTTGGCCATGTCACCGGAATACTTGATACCGCCATCGGCAATCACCGGGGTGCCGGTTTTTTTGGCTTCTTTCACACATTCCATCACAGCGGAAAATTGCGGAGCTCCGATACCGGTGACCACGCGTGTGGTGCAGATGGAACCGGGACCAATGCCCACTTTTACCGCGTCCGCGCCGGCTTTGACAAGGGCCTGCACAGCTTCACCCGTAGCAATATTCCCGCCAATGACTTCCATTTTTTTATAATTCTTTTTGATGTATTTGATGGTGTCGATGACGCCTTTGGAATGACCGTGAGCGGTATCAACCACCAGAACATCAACGCCGGCCCTTGCCAGTTTTTCGACACGCTCTTCCATATTTTTGGCAGGCCCCACGGCGGCCCCCACACGGAGCCTTTTATCGGAATCCTTACAGGAATCGGGGTATAGTTTGTTCTTTTCAATATCGCGGCGGGTCACCATGGCCCTGAGTCGGTTGGTCTTTTTGTCAACGATAATGAGTTTGGAGTGTTTGGATTCTTCCAATATATCGTTGGCATCTCCCAGCGAAATACCATCGTGAGCCGTGAGCAGTCTTTCGGACTTAGTCATGCGGTCTTTGACTTTCAGATTGGCGTGCTTGTGAATGAAATAGTCGTTGGCAGTTACCAGACCAACGAGAATCCCATCTGCTTTTCCGTTATCGGTAATCGGCACGGCTTTGTAGCCGTATTTTTGCCGGATTTCATAGATATCCTGGATTTTGTCAGTTGGCTTGGCGCAGATAGGGCTTCTGATAAAACCGTTTTCGAAACGCTTCACACGGCTTACTTCCTCGGCCTGCTGATCGGGAGTCAGGTTCTTGTGGATGATACCGATTCCTCCGTACAGAGCCATTTTGATGGCCAGTTCGTGTTCGGTGACCGTGTCCATGGCGGCACTGAGCAGGGGCACATTCAGTTTGATATGTTTGGTCAGCAGAGTCCTGGTGTCCACATTCCTGGGCAGTATTTCGGAGTACTGCGGAAGCAACAAGACGTCATCGTATGTTAAATATAGAGGAAAGTCCGCCATGATATGGTGATTAACTTGATATTTAAAATATTTTATCAAAAAAATGTCTAAAGTCAACTAAAAATGCGATATAGGTACCACCGGAGTTCCTTTTGTGTTACAATTTTGGGGCGTTTTTAATTTTTGGGACAGGTGAAATACAGAATATTTCCATGGCTCATCGGTTTTTTGCTCCTTGTCGTGATTATTTTCGCGTCTTTTCCCGCGCCTGCCATTACACAGATGGATCCATCTGTGAAACAGAACAAAGTTACTTTTAACGCGCCTTTTACTCTGCACTTCAGTCATATTATGAACAGGCGGTCGGTAGAGGATGCTTTTTTGATTCTGCCAAAAACTGAGGGAATTTTTAGGTGGAAGGACCTCAGAACACTTGAGTTCGCCCCTGATAAACCTCTGACCATTGATGATGAGTATAGGATTGTGATCAAGGGGAAAGCCAAAAGTATCTGGATGAAACAAGTGGGTTATGACTTGACGATCGATTATCTGGTGACTGGTCCGCCATATGCGCTTTTTGTTAATCCTCCGGAGGGTTCGGTACTTCCAAAAAATGATGCGATTACGGTAATGTTCGACCGCCCCATGGACTGGTCCGGAAAAAGTGAAAAGGATTTGATTCAGACAGAACCTCCGCTTTCGGGAGAAGTGGAGTTTTTTGGCATGAGCGCTTTTCAGCTTATTACCAAAACACTTCCACCCGGCCGGACTTATAAAATTAACATTCCGGCCGGACTGAAGGCATTGGACGGCGGCGAAACAGCGGAAGATTTTTCGTGGACTATTACAACTCCGGGCCTGAAAATTGAAAAGAGTGTACCCGAAAACGGAGCTTCACAGATAGAAGTAAATGATTCTATCCGGATTTATTTTAACGTGGAAGTTCCGCTGGACGGCATCAAGCCCGGAATAAATGCCCTTCTTTATCCGTCCAATGATCTGGACGCCGATAAGACGAAGAAGATGGATGGATTTTTTAATACCGAAGTGACCTATGCAGTCAATGAGGGAGGGGAGGTCCAAAAAAATATTCTGGTTTTCGCGCCTACTTTTGATTATCAGCCGGGCGAGCAATATCGTTTTGTTCTGAAGGGCGACAAAGATCTGCACCTGGCGGAAGATTTTGAGCTTGAATTTTCAACCGGGGTATTTACGGAAGGAGCGGCAGATAATGAAACAGCGGCAACGGACTCCGGAGAGGCAGCAGCGGAACCATTGAGCGATGCTGAAAGCATTGAGTATTTTGTCAGAGGTGAAAACCCCCGTCTTGAACTGGATAAACCGCTTTCCGAGCTGGCCGTTGTTTCGGTATGCCAGGTGTCCAGCAACGAATTCATTCGTGTTTCCGCCAAAAACGGCTGGAATAATTTTAAGTGCGGAACCGGACCGGTTACCATCGAACCCTTTCAGGAGGATCCGGAAGGCGCTGAACCGGTCATAAATCTGAATGATTATTTCCATATTGATTGGGTGACAGGCGTATATTTTGTTTCTATCACTCAGGGGGAACAGAAAACAGTCAGGCATTTTCTGATTGAAGACAGTGTCCTTCTTATGAAGCATTCCGATTCCGACCTTTTTGTCTGGGCGCTGGATTTAAAATCGGGCAAACCGATCACGGAAATGGAACTTGAAATTCTGAATTATGACGGCTCCGAAATCGCGCGCGCCAAAACGGATAAAATGGGATTCTTCAGCATAGACCGCGCCTTTGATGAGGGGATTTATGTGCGGGGGAAGAAAGAGGAAGACGGGATTAGCAGATGGGGGCTTGTTTCCGATCGCTGGACTTTTCGTGAATCCGAAAATCAGTCAGGTTCCGAAGATTTTGGACTACGGCTCCTTCTTAATCAAAATGTCTTTTTATCCGGAGAAGACATAAAGTTCAAAGGTATCTGGCGACTTTTTGACGATTATCAATTGTCACTGCCGGTGTCTGCTCATGTAACGGTTTCGCTGGAAGACATGCAGTATAATTATGTTGCCTCAAAAAGAATTCCGCTCCGCCGGAACGGTTCTTTTGACGGCACCCTCAGCCTGCCCGAAGACATTGTTTCAGGATATTATTTGGTGAACGTCACAGACATCAATCAGCAGAGTCTTGCAAGCCCTGTTCCGATTCAGGTGAAAAACGGCGCCTCTGATTTAAGCCTGGAATGGATCACGGCCGTGAACGATCACGTGTCGGAAACAACGCCTGTTTACATCGTGAAAGCCCGTTACAAAAACGGAATACCGGCGTCCGGAGTAAAGGGGTATTTTGAGCTATTTCGGACCCCCTTTACCCTCAGCCATCAGGAAGGCGCTGTCAGTTACACTTTTGAGAGTTTAGATGACGGCTGCGCAGAAGATTGCCAGAAAAAAACCCTGGCTAACTGCGGTGATTTTGAATTTGATCTGAACGGGGAAGCCAAGTTGCTGCTCACCGATGGTAGCGGAGGTTTTCTTTCGGCGGGTAATAATTATGATTTACTGGTTACTGCCTCACTGCCAGGAGAAGCGCCCACCAGCATTTATCGGTCATTTGAGGTTCATCAGGGCGGTTTTGATTTGGGCCTCGGCGTAAAACACGCTTTGGTTCAGTCTGATGAAATGATTGAAGCCAGTATCATCTCGCTGAATCACGCGGGGCAGGCGGAAAGCGGAAAAAAAGTGAAATTGGCCCTTATTTCGCAGGGTCAGAATAAGCAGACCGTTTACGAGGATAACTTTGAAACGGGAGTAACGCCTCTTGCCGTTTCAATTCCCGTCACTACTACCATAACGGATGGAGTTTATTTGCTTCGGGCCAGAAGTCAGGACGAAAAGCATAACGAAGTGCTGGCGGAACTCCCGGTTTACGTGAGTACCAATCCGCTTCAGCCAATCAGTGATGAACTTCTTCTGGCAGCTGACCAGTCAAAATACTTTGTCGGCGGCCGAGCTCACCTGATGATCAATGAGCCTTCCGCGTCGGAAGATAATCCGGTTCCTGTCATCGTCACATATGAACGGGACGGACTTCTTGACTATGAGACATTGGAACTTACTTCCCCCGTCACCCGGATCACCGTGCCTATCAAAGATTCTATGATGCCCTATTTTGAAGCGACCGTTACCCGTTTTAATCGGGGGGTCCGTCCTTCTTTCAGTTCCGCCTCACAAAAGATCCAGGTAGGCAACGACGCGTCACAGATTTTTATAGACTTGACTTATAGCCCTCCGCAGCCCGGTCCCGGCGAGGAGGTGACCTTTAAGTTCAGGACATATGATTTTCAGGATCGCCCGCTCTCGTCGGTCATCTCCCTCAATCTTCTGAATCAGGAATCCCAGCTACCGGTTTTATCGTATGACAGTTTTTTCCCTAGTGAAGTGTCCCTTTCCGGAAGCGCTTCGAATATCAGTCCACAAATCGGAAGCGCTTCGGCCCCTGAATACCTGACTGATCATGGACCTGCCTTTTTAAATTCGGCCCAATCCGTGTATTTTGATCCGCTAATCACCACCGGCACCGGAGGTGAATCGGAGATCAAACTGACACTGCCCGCGAAGCGGGAAGACTTGATTATTCAGGCCATTGCCACCAAAGATGCGGGGCAATTCGGTTCTTTGTCTTCTGTACTTCATATGAATCAGCAGCTTCGGATTCACCCCATCTTACCCGGTTTCGCCGTTCCGGGCGACCAAGCTGTTTTTGCCGCCTCCGTAAAAAATATTTCCGACAAACCGGTCCAGTCACGCCTTGAGCTTCTGAGTTCCGATGTTTCGGTGAAAGGAGATTCATCCCATAACTTTTCGCTGCAGCCTGGCCAGCAGACTGAAATATCTTTCGCCGTATTTATCGATAACACTCTTGAGAAAGACGAACTCAGTGTTAAATTCCGCTCCGGCAATGATGTGACTGAGGGGAGTATTCCCCTTCAGCATCTTAAATCCCGGCTCAAAATTCCTGATAGCGGGCTTTTGGGGGATATCTGGACCGGGCGTATCCAATTTCCCAACGATGTCTACCCCGTTCCCGGTAGTCTTCAGCTGGCTTTTAGCGGCAGCCCGCTGGCTTTTGCTAAGGTGAAAGCCGAGGCCTTAGAGGACTATGCCTTCAATTCCACTTATCTGCTCGCCGCCCGACTGCTTGCCAAACTTAGCTTTCTTACGGATGAAGCAACTGAAACCGATGTGGACTCTGTTCAGAATATGGTTTCCGAACTTTTGAACCGTGCCGATGAAAACGGCGCTTATCGTTTTTGGAATGAACCGCAGACCAGCTCCACGCTTTCAGCCTTGGTTCTTATGGCTTTTTCGGAAGCTTCTTTAAAGGGGCTTCATGTTGATTCTATTTTGCTTAACCGGACTATCACCTTTACGTGGCAGGCATTGGATGAAGACATGAGCCTGAGTCCGGATGATAAGGCATTTATTTTGTGGGTGCTGGGTAAAAACGAACAATACGATACCAAGAGGGCACTCGCCTGCTTTCAGGAAAGAGAAAATGCCGGCGTGAGCGGTAAAGCTTTCCTTTTAATGAATCTGAACCAGCTGGTTCAGGCGGGTCAGGGAAGCATGTCCACCCCTTTAAACACGCTGAAAGCGGAACTAACTGATGAAGCGATTGTGGAAGAGTCATTCGTTTACTTTGACGCGCCATCAAAAGAAACGGCCATTATGCTGTACGCCATGAGTGAGCTTGATTCCTCCAACCCGCTACTGGAAGAAATCGCTAATTATTTGGCCTCTCAGGATGGTGATTTACTGCGGGAGCTTGATCCTGAAGAAGCTTTGTGGACTGTTTTAGCTCTCAGGAATTATGTTGACCGGACTGGCAGCTCTTCTGTTAATTTTATCACTCAGATAAAAGTTAATGGTACCACTATTGTGGACCAATCTGTCACAGGACAAAATGCCGATAAAATTTATCATACAATGGTCGGAGCTGAAACATTTAACAAAGACGGCATCAATGATATTTTTGTTAAAAAGGAAGGAACAGGCTCTCTTTATCTGGACGCCCATCTGACCTCTTATCTGGATCCCGCCAAAGCCGTACGCGTCGAGGATGGCATGATTATTATCAGAAGGCTTTACGAAATTACCGATGAAGGCGCGAAGATTCCAGCGACCACTTTTAGAAAAGGAAAAAATTACCTGAGCGAGCTGAATGTGGTGGTACCTAAAGACTATAGCTTTGTGGCTTTGACCGACACGATTCCGGCGGGCATGAAGATTCATTTGGGCTCGCTTATGCCAAGCGAACCATTCAGCCAGATCCAGTCAGGCACCGGTAATATCACTTATTTCGCTCCCGTTTTGCCTGCCGGTGTTTATAAAATAGATACTGAACTTCAGGCGATTTCAGGAGGCAGTTTCCTGCATTTACCTGCCACTATTCAGGCTCTTTTTGAGCCTTCGGTGATCAGCCGTACAGAAGGAAGAATTGTGCAAATCATTGATTAGCGTTTTTGAGCTTGAATAAGTCCTTTTGCCTTGATTTTGGGGTGGTTTTTTGGTATAATTATAAGATTTATAAATACAAAAAATCATGGCTAATCCAAATACACAAAATTTTGCAAATTTGCAGGATCCGAACAGAGAAATACTTGAAGCAAAAAAGGCAGATGAAATTTATGCAGAAACTTATGAAGCCGCGCAAGGAGGTTACGAAGAAAAAAGTAGAGCTGCTCAAGGGGCCGTAGCAAAATACAGACAAACGATGATGGGAGAAAGGTTTAGAGGTGAGTTTGCTAAACAAGTCGCCGGACTTGCTCCCATGCCTGAAGCGGGTGAACCAAGTTCGGAGCTCAGGGAATTGAGCAGGGAAAAAGTCGCCGCCTGGCTCGATCAGTATCAGAGGGATTTGAAAGATGCCCTGGTAGCCATGTTCCATCTGGATCCAAAATACAGAATGACTGATGATGAACTGGCCCTATTTATGGGTGAATTAAAAGATCCTGCCCATGTCCGGCAAAAAACATTCTTCGCTTTGAGCGATTGGCTTGGTCGGGTTGAAAGAGATGATGAATCCGTTGAAGTCGATAAAGCAGATGAGGCCGCAGTCGTTGACGACATCCTTTCCAAAATAGCAAACAACCAGCCGCCGGCAGAATTGAGAGCCAAAAAAGCAGCTTAATGTTGACAAATAAATAAAAAAGTACTAGATTAACTTCCATTTTAGTATTTTTTTATGAATGTGCAACGGGAAAATGGCGATCGCCCTATAGAGGATGTCGCTTCCGGCAGCCTGCAAATTTGTATGTCAGAAATCGAGGGATTGCCTGTCGCGGAAAGACGGCTTACGTATCGGGAATGCGCAAAATACCTGCTGATCCGATATCTGGTTGAAAAAAATCTTGTCGACGGGCCTCTCAGCGAAGAAGAATGCCGGCCATCCGTGGATGAATGTGTTGCCGAAAACGCGGACGGCATCTGTTTTCTTTTTTATGTTCGCGGTAATGTATGGGATGTCATCCTCTCACGAAAGGAGGAGGGCAGAAAGATCATCGCGGGAGATCCTGAGCGCCTTGAAGATCCGAAGTTATTTGTGATGGACCTGGGAAAAGCGGCAAAGATCAATCCGCGGAATTCCGATTTTCATAAATAGGACGGGGCTTCTGAGTCGTATTCCTATCAGTATTTTTCATTGACTCTTCTGAGTTAGCACTCTAAACTTTGGAGTGCTAGTAATTTGCTAAATATGAATTTAAACAAATTCACTTTAAAATCAACGGAAGCGCTTCAGGAAGCCCAGAGCATGGTGCAGGAATGGAATCAGTCCCAGATTGAGACAGGTCATTTACTTTTGGCCATGATTCACCAAAAGGAAGGCATTGTGCGCCCCTTACTGCAAAAATTGGGGGTGGATTTGCCGGATTTTGAAGAAAATCTGTACAACGATCTTCAGAAACTGCCAAAAGTGACTAATGCCCGTATTGTGATAAGCAACGAACTGGCTAAGGTGCTGGGCACGGCGGAAAAAGAGGCCAAAAATTTACAGGATGAGTTTGTTTCGACCGAACATCTGCTTCTGGCCATCGCGGAAGATACCAAATTGCTTCCCGTGTCACATTCTGACGTACCCAGGACCATGAAAGATCTGCGCGGCAGTCACCGCGTGGTGGATCAGGACCCGGAAACCAAATACCAGAGCCTGCAGAAGTATACGATTGATTTAACCGAGCAGGCGCGGGCCGGTAAACTGGACCCCATTATTGGCCGTGATGATGAGATACGCCGAACCATGCAGATACTGTCGCGCCGAACCAAAAATAACCCCGTACTGGTCGGTGAACCGGGTACCGGTAAAACGGCCATTGCCGAAGGGCTGGCTCAGAGAATTGTGGACGGCGACGTACCCGACACGCTGAAAGATAAAAGTGTGCTGGCGCTGGATTTGGGGGCGCTGGTCGCAGGCAGTAAGTTCCGCGGGGAGTTTGAGGACCGGCTGAAGGCGGTACTGAAAGAAATCGAAGACAGCGCGGGGCAGGTGATCCTGTTTATTGATGAATTACATACTCTGGTGGGCGCAGGTGCGACAGAGGGGGCAATGGACGCGGCCAATTTGCTGAAACCCGCCCTGGCCCGCGGACAACTGCACGCAATTGGAGCCACCACCTTAAAAGAATTCCGGAAATATATTGAAAAAGATGCTGCTTTGGAACGCCGTTTTCAGCCGGTGATGGTGAATGAACCGACCCCCGAAGACACGATTGCCATTTTACGCGGAATTAAAGAAAAATATGAAGTACATCACGGCGTGCGCATTACCGATGGCGCCATTGTGGAGGCGGTGAACCTGTCGACCAGATATATCGGCGACCGCTTCTTGCCCGACAAGGCGATTGACCTGATTGACGAAGCGACCAGCGGACTTAAGATGGAACTGGAAAGCAAGCCGGTCGAACTGGATAAGATGCATCGCAAACTGATGCAGTTGGAAATTGAACGTGAAGCTTTGAAGAAAGAAAAAGACGCGGATTCGAAGGAGCGACTGCAGGCGGTGACCAAAGAAATCGAGGAACTTTCGGAAAAAGCCAAAGGTATGGAACTCAAATGGCAGGAGGAAAAAGGGAAAATCGACGAACTGCGGAAAGCCACCGAGGAACTGGACCGGCTAAGAATGGAAGCGGAGAAGCTGGAGCGAACCGGAGATCTGAGTAAAGTCGCTGAAATCCGCTACGGCAGAATTCCTGAACTTGAAAAGAAAGTAAAAGAAATTGATAAGAAGATTAAGGTGGGCGGGTCCGCTTTGCTGAAAGAAGAAGTGACGGCGGAAGACATTGCCGCGGTGGTCAGCCGGTGGACGGGAATACCGGTAGACAAGATGCTGAAAGATGAAAGCAAAAAGCTGACCGAAATGGAAAAAGCCATTCAGAAGCGGGTGATCGGCCAGAAAAATGCCATTGAAGCTGTGAGCAATGCCGTGCGGCGGGCCCGCGCCGGAATCGGCAACCCAAACAAACCGATCGGGTCCTTTATTTTTATGGGGCCGACAGGGGTTGGTAAAACCGAACTGGCCAAAGCGCTGGCGGAATTTATGTTCAACGATGAAAAGTCCATCATCCGCATTGATATGAGCGAGTATATGGAAAAGCACGCCGTCTCTCGCCTGATTGGCGCGCCTCCGGGATACGTGGGTTACGAAGAGGGTGGTCAGCTGACCGAAGCGGTGCGAAGAAAACCTTATTCGGTGATACTTTTTGATGAAATAGAAAAAGCCCATCCGGAAGTGTTTAACGTGCTTCTGCAAGTGCTCGATGACGGGCGGCTGACGGACAGCAAGGGCCGAATGGTGAACTTTAAAAACACCATCATCATTATGACCAGCAATCTGGCCGGTGATGTGATCCAGAAATACGCCAACGAAACCTCCAGCGAAGAGATGATGGTGGCCAAACTGGAGAAAGACGACACCAAAAAGAAGGCCGCCTACGAGGCCACGCGTAAAAAGATGGTGGATGAAGTGAATCAGGTTCTCAAACGTTCATTTAAGCCAGAATTCCTTAACCGCGTGGATGATATTATTATTTTTGAAAGCCTGACCATTGAGGAAATTTCCCAAATTGTCGATATTCAGATCGCTGATTTACAGAAAAGACTGGATGAAAAGAAACTGAAGATCAAAGTGACTGACGCGGCCAAAAAACATCTGTCTAAACATGGTTTTGACCCCAGTTTTGGCGCACGGCCGCTTAAAAGGTATATTCAAAATCATATTGAAAATCCCCTGGCCATGATGCTACTTGAAGGAAAACTTGAAGAAGGTAAAGAAGTAAAGGTTGATGAAAAAGACGGAAAAATAGAGATAGGGTCATAGTCTGTTCAAGGTATATAGCAAAATTGCACCATAAAGATAGTAGTGACTATACATTGTATGGTGCAGTTATGTGTAAGATTTGCTATATCGCTTCATCCCCCACGTCACTTAAACCTTGGCCGTTCATCATTTCCTCATCTGGTTTGCCGTCTTGAGCAAGTTCGCTGTCTTCGGGGGAGATGAATTTTTCGAGAATATTTACGACAATTTTGGCGATTTCGGCGCGGGTGATCGGATTGCCGGGACCAAATGTATTGTTTTCGTAACCGCTGATTATGCCTTTATCGAACAAGTAGGCGACAAACGGAGCGTAGTAACTTTCCATCGAAACGTCGGGAAAGTGGGCGTAAGTCCAGTTGGAATGACTTAAATAATTCTTCTGAAAATTATCCTGAACATCGGTGAAGCCTGCCGCCTTGGCCAGGATGGTGGCGGCCAGTCCGCGGGATGCCGGTGTGTTTGGGCCGATCCCCTTTTCAAAGCCATAAATAATTTTGTTGTCGAAAGCCGCTTTGATATAAGGCGCGTACCAGGCATCGGTTTCCACGTCGGGGAGTGGTTTTTCGGTCAGGCTTTCCGGAATTTCGAATCCAAAAGCGTTGATGGCAATCTTGAGTATTTCCGCGCGTGAGATGTTGTCGTTGGGGGCGTACTGGGTGGGAGTTTTACCCTGAACGATTCCGAGGGCGGCGATTTTATCGATGTAAGTTTTGGCCCAGTGACTAACTGTATCGGTGAAAGCGGCAAAGGCTGCCAGCGCGGCGCCGTGAAGTCCTGGTATTGCCGGAGTTGTAGCTTTTTCGGCGGGCGCGCTCTCGGTTTTCTTTTTGACATTTAGGAAATAGCTACCGCCACCGCCTCCTCCGCCGCCTCCGCCGCCTCCTCCGACAACTACATTAGGTGTAGGCGCGGGAGTAGCAGGTGTGGTGCTGACAATCGTCACTCCCGGAATGGTGGTGATATTACTGAGGTTTAGATCGGCTGCTGTCTTTGTGGCCAGACCGAAATTACCGGTCGTACCACCTGCTGATGGGTTTACCACGGGACTTAGTCTGAATGAAACGAGTGTACCCGCCGTAATGGCCGCACCCGCGGCGCGAGTTAAAGTGATTGTTTGCCCCAAAATAACAGGTGTCAGACCTATTTCAATATTGCTCTCGTTGGAAACCGTGTTGACTCCCAAAACATTCAGGGTGGGCGGAAAGGTGACCGCTATCTTTCCGTTAGCCGGAACATCAAGCGTCGAATTAAAAGCTATAGTCGCGTACGTGGATGCGCTCGCGTTCAGATTGCCAATAGTAACCGTAGCGGAGTTGAAGCCGCTGCCTGTGGCGTTGTCTACTACAATGGAATTAACATAACCGTCCGTTTCGTTTCCAGCATTATCCGTAGCGGTTTCGGTGAAAGAGTAGGTGGTATTCATGATACCAGGTAGAACCGTGTAAGGACTTCCTGCCTGGGTCGCTGCGGCGTCACCTGT
>Ga0180007_10004226_pt1 | contig 15335 bp, 16 predicted proteins | sample MM_PC_MetaG_FD_121122 | JGI IMG/M metagenome (GOLD analysis project Ga0180007, IMG submission 121122) | Groundwater microbial communities from the Aspo Hard Rock Laboratory (HRL) deep subsurface site, Sweden - MM_PC_MetaG | ecosystem: Environmental > Aquatic > Deep subsurface > Groundwater... | reverse complement strand
TCTATGCCGCGCCAAAAATCCATTTTAATTTGTGGATTTTGCTGTGCCAGCGCGTCCATTTCCTTTTCCGCTTTCAGCCAATGGACGGTTTCAGGATTAACGTGCGGTTCAAATAATCTAGGGTCTTGCGGGTCAATTTTAGCCAAATAGCGCTGAATAATGCGCCAATATAATTTGTTTTTTGGCAGGACAGCCGACCCGACCACGCCAGAAAGAAGACTCACTAAATTTGAGCCAAAATTTGGCAAGCCAGAATATTTTCTGAAAAGATTTGAATAAAAATCTATCTCGTGCACGTAGTGTAAAATCAGGCTAAAAGTTTCCAGAGATTGTCCGGCCCCCCCAATCTGCGGGGTTTTTTTGACCGGAATGACAAACACCAAACCGACTTCTTTCAAATGGCTGATATTATGCAGTTTTTTGCCTACAAACTTTTCGGCGATTGCCAACCACTTTTCACCCAGAACCCGCACGCGAATTTCCCTTTCTTCAAAATGCTCGGCAATCAGATCGTTATAGGGCCGGAAAAAAACTTCGTTTAGCCAGCGTTCGTTTTCCACAAAGCGCAAAGCGGCAAAAATTTCATAAAGATCTTCTTTTTCCAGAAGCTCTTCTGCGGTTTTATAGCCCAAAACTTCCAAAATATTTTTAGGCGGATTAAGAATTAGAAAGGTCTTCAATTTCTCTTCTTTTAAAAAATAGCCGGGTTTCAAATCGGCCGTGTTTTTTATTATATCAATCATTTTGCTGCAGCCAGTCTGTTGACTAAAATCTGGTTTTCCCAAAAATTCATAAAAAACTTCGTCGGCTTCTTTGGTTTTTTTGAGTAATTCTGCCTCTACCAATTGGGCATCGGCTTTTTCTTCAACAATCCTCATCTCCTTTAGCTTGCGGCTAACTATTTTTTTGTTTTCCTCAAAAATTTTTCCGGCCACATTTTTTTTGCCCGTGATTTTTTCCATATTGACGAATAAATCTGCCAGCACCGCTTCGGGCGTTCTTAATAACTTGGCTATTTTTTGAATTGATTGTATCTCTGGCATAAATTAAAAATTATTAATTATTTATCTTAAATTATAAAATACATTTTTTCCGCGTTATTCTGCGTTTTGTTCTGCGATAAAGTCTCCGCAGAACAACGCTGACTTATACGCTGAACTGCGCTGAATTTATTAATTTTGTAATTAAAAGTATTTAAGTAATTGTCACCTCAGCTTTTTCCCACGATCCCCATTCTCCTTTTGGCAAAAGGCCGCTTTTGGCGCCAATCTGCTGGATGGTTGAGGTGGCGTTGACCGTACCAAACTGAATAGCCTGCTCAACCGTGCCCCCATAGATTATCACCGAAACGAAACCAGAACCGAAAGCATCGCCTGCGCCGGTGCGGTCAATATAATCGGACTTAGGAATGCCCGCGCGGTAAATTTTTTGTCCGTCAGAAACCGCCACGCCGCCTGCTCCCTTACTCATTACCGCGATGCCGGAGACTAACTCGTCAAATTTTTTAAACAGCTCCGGCTCATCTTTATAATCAATTCCGGTAATTAAACTGGCTTCTTCTTGATTAACAATCAAAATATCAATTTTACCCAGCAGGCCCAGCAAGATATCCAGATCTTTTCCCAGCTGGTCGCGGCCGGGATTAACCGCCAGCTTTATACCGTTTTCCGCCGCAAACTCAACAATCGGCTTGAAGGTTTTTGCCGACTTGCCCGCCAGGCCGGAAAGATAAAACCATTTGGTTTTTTTAATTTTTTCCCAAGGAATATCTTGTAAATTCAAAAAATGCGAAGCGCCCTCGTATACCAAAATACTGCGCTCCCCGCCCGCATCGCCTTGTGAAGCATGGCGGACAGGCCCACCCGGCGCCGATAAAATTATAGAATACGGGGTTTGAGCCCTGTTTGTCACTTTTACAAAAGCGGTGCCAACACCCAGCTCTTGCAGTTCCCTGATGATTTCGCGGCCGCCCCCGTCATCGCCGACCAAACCAACGTAGGCCGTGTGCAAGCATTGCAATGCAAAAGTCGCGGCGCAATTTGTGCCGCCCCCGCCGGACGCAAAAATTAGTTCGTCAACTTTTAATTTTGAACCTGCCTCAACCGCAATCCCTTTGCCGGTGACAAATTCTGACGAATCTAAAATCTTAAAATCCTTGCTGCGTACGAATATATCGCGGGTGGCAGAGCCGAAAGTGATAACGTCAAACATAAAATAATTATAGAAAATTTATCCTCTTTAAAAATAAACACCGCCCTTTTTAATAAATGCAAATAGGATAATAATCAAATATACAACGATGATTATAATTAGCCCGGTTAGCATGCCGAAAAAAGCATATCTCCTTTCGATTAATGTATAAACTAATATCAACAGGTAAATCAGGGCAGTTAAAAAAATGGAGGAATCCCAACCTAAGAATGTAAAATTAAGATTAATTTGGCCAAAAATAAAAAAGAAAAACAGAAGTAAAATTGGGGTACCTAAAAGGCCTACTAAAAAGTCACTTATTTTTTCTTTCTTATTTATATAAACTTTCTTGTTCCTAAAATCCCAAAAACTTGTTTTTTGTGGATTTTTAGTTATTGGCATTTCCATGAAATTTACCCGCGCATTGGCGAAAATTTTGCTAAAAAATCGAGGCGAGTGGAAGGTAAAAATTTACGTGCTGCGGTGGGGCCCCAGCCTCTGGGCTGGGGCGTTGTGGATAGTAAATTTTTACGTGCAGCGAGTCCGATTTTGTCAAAATTTTACGCCCTGCGCGGCGGTTTTTTCCGCTGCTTTTTTGGCGCCAAAAAAGCAGCAAACATATTACAACGCTTTTAATATCTTCTCCTTTAAGCTCTCTGAATCAAACTTTGCGAGCTGGTAAACTTCTGCGGGCGGGCCGGATTTTAGGAATTTGTCAATTTCAATCGTGCGCTTGGGATAATCGACCGGCATAATGAATCTGTTCATAAAACCCGACCAGCCGTTGTGCAAGGTGACGACGTATTGGCGTTCTTCGTCGGACAAAATAGATTTCGCTTTAGCCGGGTCTTTTTGCATCAACTCTTCATAAAGCTCCGGTGAAGTCACGGCCACAATTTTTACGTCCAGCTTTTGTTCCAGGTCCGGCAAAATCGCCAACACATTAGTCATCACTTGCCCGCCGCAAATTGCCAAAACAATTTTTTTCTTGCTTGTACTGAGCGAAGTTGAAGTACCGTCCTCGCGGAAAGGCTTAAAAACATAAGCGCCGTTCACTGCTTCTCGCGCCGGCGGGACTGCAAACCCCATATTAGTCTGCTCAACTCGTTTGAAGACCGGCGTGCCCGGCCGCATCACCGACAAAGCTATCGGCTCGCCTTTTTGCAAAGCGTAAAAAAGCATTTCAATAGTTTCATTAGCATCAAGGGGTTTGTAAACTTTAATCCCGGGGTAGGCGTCAAACAGCGCCATCCAAAAGAGTCCGTGATGGGTCGGACCGTCCTCGCCCGTTTCTGCGCCGTCGTGCGCGGCCATCATAATGAAAAATCCTTTGCTTTTTAAATTTACTGCGTTATTAATCAGCGCCATACGCACTGGATTTGACATTATGGAAGTGAAAACACCGTAGGTGCTAAAAACGCTCATTGCCTGCCAGCCGCCCGGCAGAGTGTCCTGCGTTAAAGCTGTTGATAAGCCAGCCATGTTTTGTTCAGCGATGCCAAAACGAAAACCGCGACCCAAAGGATTGTCTTTGTTAATTAGGCCATAAACATTTTCCGCCGCGCTGGTCAAAATTGACTTTGCGAGATCGCCAGAACCGATATAGAAAAACGCGGTCTGCCCCATCAGCCACTTAAAAAACGCTTCGGTGGCTTTGCGGATCGGCACGCTCTCGCCTTCTTTAAAAATTAATTCCGGCGGCAAAACATCCGGCCGCTTAATACTTTTATAATCAGCCAACGGCCTGCCGGCTAAGGCCTTTTCTAATTTTTTAACTAACTTTTTTTCATCCTGAAGATTATCTTTTGCCGTCTCCAGTCTTTGTGCCACATAAGAAACCATTTCGTCGTCTAACTTTGAAATAACAACTTCAATGTCTTTGGCCACCTCATTTTCCACACCGGGAATTTCAAAGCCCAGTTTTTTCATTATCTCAACGTACTCGCCATGCGGAGCGGGCGCGCCATGAGAATCAGCTGTACCTGCGGTTTTACCATAGTCTTTGCCTTTGATGGTGTGGCAAATCACGACTGTAGCGCGGCTATTGCCGAAACCCTCGCGGGCTTTTTTATAAGCATAAGCCAGCTCCAGGGGATTATGCCCGTCAACTTCAATTACGTTCCAGCCCATTGAAAACCAATGATTAATGTAAGGAGAGCTGATTATTTCTTCAATCGGCCCATCAATGCCAAAGTGATTATAATCAAGAGAAACAATGATGTTGCTGGCGCCCATGGAAATAATACTGTTTCGCGCTTCGTAACTCATACCTTCTTCTGTCTCCGCGTCCCCGGCAATAACAAAAACTTTTCCGTCTAGTCCGTTTGATTTTTGCAAAATCGCCAAACCCAAAGCCATTGAAAAACCGTGGCCCGACGAGCCGGTTGAGACATCGGCCAAAGCGTAGCGCGATTCAACGTGGCCGGAAGGGCCGTCGCAATGGCGGAACCTTGCCAGGCACATTGGCGTTGAGTAACCGAGCAAATCTTTATCAATTTTATTCCCCCTCTTTTCTAAGCATTCATGGATTAAAGCCAAAATAGAGTGATGCAGCGGTGTGCAATGGCCGGCTGACCAGACAATGCGATCGCGGCCGGGATGTTTGGGCTCTAAGGGATCAAAGGCCAATACGCCGCTAAAAAGCAAGGTTAGCAATTGTTCTACTTTTGAAGAAGACCCGCCCGGATGGCCGGATTTAACGCCGTCAATTGCCGCAAAAGCCAAGCCGCGAACGATTTTTGCCAAGTCTTGAATTTTAGAAATATCAATTTCTTCTATCGGCGCCAGCTCCAATCCTTTAATATTTAGATAATTTCCGCCCTCGGCCAAATACTGAAACCGCTGCGGCTCTTTTTCCTTTAAGGTCTCTACTTCTTTGCTATCAAGAATGTTGTACATAATTTCTTTTTTAAATTAGATTCTACGTTAATTTTATTCATTAAAATCTTGACAAAAAAACATAGGCCTACGAGAATGCTTTCTAAAACATCTTTCCGATTAGATAATTATTGATTGCAAGTCGCCAGGGTAGAGGGCACCGTGGAAGTTACTTTGGTGCCATTTCTATTTGACAAAACATAGTTAGTGGAATTTTCCAGTAACACCCAGGCACAATAAGAAGTAGTCGGCGAGCCCCCGTCTGACCAGTAATAAGTGCGGTTGCCTGGATCCAGCGGCACTGGATTCATATAGGTGCTAATAGAGCTGGCCGATGGAATGGCTGTTGCATAGCCATTCGGTAGGTCTTTATAAGAAGACGGGCTCACGCTGTCATAATACATTTCCATTGCCAAGGCGATCTGGTGCATGTCTGACTGGCGTCGCGCGTCGCGCGCTTTTATTCTGGCGGAGTTCAGTGAAACTAAAACAATTGTCGCCAAAAGACCAATGATGGCTATTACTACTAAAAGCTCTATTAGAGTAAACCCCGTTTGAATTTTTTGATTATTTTGTTTTACCCCAAGAAAGCTTTTGAAAAACTCTAACGGGGTAAACCCTTTTTTGTTTGATAACATATATTTTTTAATAAAAACGGGAAGAAAGGCAAAAATTTGCTCGAATCCGTCCTTATTTTTTATTTTTTAATATTATTTAAAAGATTTTTTAATTCCTCAATAATTCCCCTGATATCTCCGCTTTCAAAAATCGCCGAACCGGCTACTAAAATATCGGCGCCCATCTGGGCAGCCTTAAGAGCGGTTTCTTTGTTGATTCCGCCGTCAACCGCTATTTTAACATCGGGGCATTTATCGCGCAAAGTAAAAATTTTTGGCAAAACCTGCTCGCTGAAAGGATGGCCGTAATAACCGATTTCAGAAATTCCCATCAGCTGCACCACGCCAATATCAGACATCAAAGACAAACCGTCTAAAACATTCACCGGCGTCTGAAGATTTAAAACAATGCCGGTTTCCAGGCCGGCGTTTTTTACTTTTTCGATAATCTCCGGCAAGCGCTCGGTTGACTCAAAATGAACCAAAATCCTTTTAGCGCCCGAGGCAATCCATCGGTCAATTTCTTTTTCTGGCTGAGAAATCATCAAATGAACTTCCAGCGCCAGCTTCGTTTCAATATTTTTCAGGCGCTCGGGCTCATCTTTACCCTTCGTAGCTTCAACGAAATAGGGCCACGTTTTCATAGTCGTAAAAACGCCGTCGGAAATATCAAGTTGTACCCCCTCAACGCAGGATTCAACCAATTTAATTTTTTCCTTCACTTCCTCCAAGTTTTTAGCGATAATGGCAGGAATAATCTCGGGCATAAATCTCAAATCCAAAGCTCAAATGTCAAATCAAATCCCAAATCCAAATGACTAAATTGTTTTGGATTTTGAACTTTAAGTTTGATTTGAATTTTGGATTTTGACATTTAGATTTATTCGGCGATTTCTTCTATTTTCTCCAACCTTCTCCTGTGCCTCTCTTCTCCAGAAAATTCTGTATCCAGCCAAATTTTTACTATTTTTTTGGCCAGCTCCGCATCAGTCACTCTGGCACCCAAACACACCGCATTGGCGTCTAAATGCTCGGCCGCGCTGCGGGCGGTAAATTCATCATAAATAAAGGCGGCTCTCACGCCCTCAAAGCGGTTAGCCGCGATACACATTCCCTGTCCCGTGCCGCAAATCAAAACACCGCCGGAATCTTCATTTTCCAGAACTTCTTTAACCAGCTTTTGAGCGTAGTCCGGATAATCATCAGCCAAATCAAGCTGATCGGCGCCCAAATCAATAACCTCATAGCCTCCTTCGGCCAGAAATTTTTTTAATTCCTCTTTTAGCGGATAACCCGCATGATCAGCGGCAATGTATAACATTGAATTATGAATTATGAATAAATTTAAATTCCTGATTCTTAATTCATGATTCCTGATTCCTGATTCTTGACGCTTTTTCTCTCCATTCCTCAATTTTCTTATGATTCCCACTCAACAACACTTCCGGCACTTTCCAACCCTTGAATTTTTCTGGTCTCGTATACTGAGGGTATTCCAAATATTGTTTTCTGTTTTCTGTTTTCTGTTTTCTGATTGAAAAACTCTCTTCTTTTAGTGACTCCTTCTTACCTAAGACGCCGGGTATTAATCGGCTCACCACATCTACCACTATCATAGCAGGAATTTCGCCTCCAGTTAAGACAAAGTTACCCACAGAAAGCTCCTCATCCGCAATATGCTGGGCTACCCGCTCGTCCACCCCTTCGTAGCGGCCGCAAATCAAAATCAGCTGGTCGTATTTTGCCAGCCGCCGCGCGTCCGCTTGCGTGAATTGCTTTCCTTTGGCGGAAAACAAAATTACTCTTTTCTTTAACTTTGAACTCTTAACTTTAAACTTTAAACTCTTCAAAGCAGAGACTGCTTTGAAGATCGGCTCTACTTTCATCACCATTCCGGGACCTCCTCCATAAGGAGAATCGTCTACAGTTTTATGCCTATCTATCGCCCACTGCCGCAAATCATGAGCGTTAATTTCAATCAAATTTTTGCTTTGCGCGCGCTTCAAAATGCTCTCACCAAAATACGAAGTGAATATATTTGGAAATATCGTAATAATATCAAATTTAACCATATATTTATTTTATCATTTATTTATCAAAACAAAAAACCACATTTCTGTGGCTTTTTGTTTTTAGATACGAAACAAAACTATAACTTCAGTTCGTCGACTACCTGATCAACATCCCTGGCAGCGGAATTGCTTTCGCTTCGGGGACGCATCACTCGTCCGCCTTCCGGCTCTTCAATCTTGAAATTGACGCGCGCGTTGTGCTTGGCGCCAATCACTCGCAAAAGAGTGCGGATTGCGCGAGCTGTGCCACCCTGACGGCCGATAACCTGACCCATATCTTCGGGATTGACCTTGAGGGTGAGCAGCACCCCCATTTCGTCAACCGAGCGGTCGGTCTTGACATCGTCCGGGTGATCCACGATGCTCTTGATCACGAATTCGACAAACTCCTGGTCTGCGTTTTTAGCCATATCTTTCTTAAAAGAATATGTATTATTTACTGAACTTTCCGTAGTAGTCGACCCAGAATTCCTCTGCCTACTACCATTATTGGCATTATATCATTTGGAGATTTCGGTGTCAATGATGGTATTTTATTATAAAAAATAAAGCGGCTTTGGCTTTCTGCCTGACCGCTTTTTATTTCACCGTAATGATTTAGGTTTTTAAATAACCTCTTACCGATTTTGAAAGGCGTCTTAACAATTCTTCCTTTACGGCTTCTTGTTCTTTCAATTTTTCTTCTGCTTTTTCCCAAGACGGCGGAACGACCGAGGTTGTTGCACACCCCTCATATCGAGCAAGCTCAATCAACTTATTAACTAACTCCTCATTACTCATCTCTTGTAGATTCTCCATCTTAGTTCCCTCCTTTTCAATGTTCATTCTTTTCACAACTTCTTCTGCCAATCTCTCTTCATACATTTGTTTCCTTAACTTAATCCCAAAAAAACCTAACTCAGGCGGATTCTCCCAAATTACTTTCTCCTCTCCCGCCTCATTCCGAAAGACTAATTTACACATCTTGTTATCCTCCCTTTTCAAATTTTTCTATTCTGCCTTTTCTGCAGTTTTTTCTTCTTTTGCTTCCTCGGGTTTTAGTTCTTCGGCTGAAGCAACCGCTAGGGTTTCTTCGGTTGGCCCCTCTGTCTTTGTTTCAACTGCCTTTAGCTGCTCTCCTGCCGGTTTAGCTTCCGCAGCGCCGGCTGGTTTTGTCTCGCCTTTTCGCTTTTTCGGCCTCCATGCTTTGACTTTGGGGCCTTCAATTATTTTTTCCGAAACCAGTAAATTGTGGACTGTCGGCGAAGCTTGAGCGCCTTTGGAAAGCCAATATTTAATCCGTTCGGCTTTGAACGCTTTGGTTTTCAGCCGCGGGTTATAATTGCCCAAAATTTCCTGGAATTTTCCCTTAACCGCCCTTCTTTTATCAGCCAAAACAACCCGATAAACGGGCTGGTTCTTTTTGCCGATTCTGGTGAGTCGGATTACTAACATAAGTTCAAGATTTAAGATTTATGAATTATGATTTAAGATAACTTAACTAAATCCAAATGTCAAAATCCAAATTATTCCAAATCAAGCTCAAAATCCAAAATCTAAATTTTTGACATTTGAACTTTGGATTTGATTTGACATTTGTCATTTGAAATTTGTAATTTATCTACCGTTCCACCCTTTCGCCCTTAATCCTTCTTCCGCCGCTTTTTGCTGCGCTTCCTGTTTAGAAATCCCTTCGCCTTCGGCCACTTGCTCGTCTTCCAAAAAAACACCGACTTTGAAATGCTTAGCGTGGTCAGGCCCCCATTCGTTCAAAACTTCGTAGCTAGGCGTGATACCGACCCGTTCCTGCGCCTCTTCCTGAAAAAGACTTTTGGCGTCTCGGTAGCTCCCGCCCTGCAAAATTTCGGGCAACTGGCTCAAAATATTTTTCTCCACGAAAGACCCGACAGCCTCCATTTCCTGGTCTAAATAAATCGCGCCAATCAGCGCTTCCAGCGCGTTAGCTAAAATATATTGCCGAGCCCGTCCGATGTCTTTTGCCTCTCCCCGGCTTAACAGCACAAAGTCGTTTAAGCCGATATTTTCGGCTACCTCGGCCAGTTTTTTGGCATTGACCAGCGCGGCGCGCCAGTTGGTCAGCTCCCCTTCGGGATTGGGATATTCCCGATAAAGATGCTCTGTCACCGCCACCTGCAAGACCGCATCACCCAAAAACTCCAGCCGTTCGTTGTGCTCCAATTTAAAATCGGGGTTCTCGTTCAAATACGAACGATGGGTCAAGGCCTGTTTTAATAAATCTTGGTTTTTAAATTTTATACCAAGCGCATCTTCTAAAAAAGATAATTCCTTCATCAATCTTCACACAACACATAACATGTAACACGTAACAAAAAAAGTTTAAAAAACGTGTTGCCTGTTATATGTTACATGTTTTATGTTACATGATTATTCGTCTTTCTGCGGCTCGCCGATCTCCCGGTAAACCGTGCCCAAAACTCCGTTGACAAACTTGCCCGAAGACTCGCCGCTGAATCCCTTGGCCAATTCAATTGCTTCATTAATCGCCACTTTGGGCGGTACCTCTTTGCGGTCGCCAAACAAAAGTTCGTATAGCCCCATCCTTAAAATATTGCGGTCAACAATCGTAATTTGGTCTATTGGCCACTCCGGCGCCGACTTTTCAATGATTTTGTCCAGCTTTGGCAGATTGTCTATTACTCCGTTGACCAGCCGCGTAATGAATTCGGTATTTTCCAGCCCCGCTCCAAACTCCTGAATGTTTTTATCTAATACTTCCTTTAATTTACCTTTGTCTTTACCCCAAAAATCCCATTCGTAAAGGGTTTGCATGGCGATACTCCTTGCTAAATGTCTGTTAGCCACAACAATTTCTTAATTTCTTAATTTCTTAATTTCTTGCATCCTTGGGAAAAACAAATTACTAGAAATTAAGAAATTGGAAATCAGGAAATTAAAATTATTTTTTACTCATTTCTTCCGCGCTCAATGGCTTCTCTGTCTTAGCCTGCTCTTCCTGCTCCTGAAGCTCCTTGCGCCGTTTTTTCTGTTCCCGCTTGGTCAATTTTTTCAAAACATCAATTACTTCTCTGCCCTGATAAGTGCCACAATTTTTACAGGCCCGGTGGGGTAAAATTGCCTGGCCGCATTTGGGACATTTAGCCAATGCTAAAACCTTCAGCGCCAAATGCGAGCGCCTTCTGTTCCTGCGGGATTTAGTGTGTTTTTGTTTGGGTAACGGCATATTATGTCAATTAAAAACGACGCCTCCTCGGCGTCATCCTGAATTCATTTCAGGATCTCATGCCTCGTAGAGATTCTGAAACAAGTTCAGAATGACCAGTTTTTTTCAGTATATCAAATATATTTATTTTTGGCAAATTAAAGGGGGTAGAAGTTAATTTCTACCCCCGTAAGGATTGTTGAAATTTTTGATAAGGCTTGCTTATTTGATTTGGCAGCTTATCACCATAAATTGCCTTAAGGCAACTGAGATGGCCTTTTATTTTCTGCTCCAGCATTCTTTGAATCAAAGGAGGGGCGTATGTTGCTTTATGAATCAACCCTCGGATCTTTCTTATGCCTTTCTTCGGTAAGCTAACCGAATTTACAATCCATCTCCCTTCTCTATTAAGAATTTTGCGCTTCAAGTTTTTCTTTTCCCTGCTATTTAAATTCGCCTTAGACATTAAGACATCAAGCTCACGGCCTTCTTTTACTAGCTTGACTAACCGCAAACCGGTAACAAGAGGCGCTATTCGATCGGCCTGAAAATAACATATTTTTTCTCGGTTAATTCTGAAAGGTGACTCTTGCTCTATCAAATCAATTAGATTATTAACCTCGTGTTTTGTAATTGACCTTGAAGAAGAAATTGTTAAATCGTCGGCGTAGGCAGTAAAAATAACTTCGCCAGAGAAAACATTTCCGACCGAAACTGAAATTCTTTTCTCGCCCAGGAAAGCGGTAATTTTTTGAATCAACCCCGAATACCAAAGAACAATATTAAACAAATACGGTGAAGTTGGCGCGCCTTGCGGCAACCTACCTTGATACGTCACGAAAGACAATACCAAATCAAGAAACTCACAGATTATTTTGTCCGGGTCGCAAAATAAATCAAGCTGATAGTAATTCTTAATCGCCCTCCTGAACCACTTGACCCTTTTGACCGGAAACAGAGGGTGAAAGGGATAGTCTCCTTTCCTATGATATTCAACCTCTTGACTCAAGATTTTTGCCAGAATCGTTTTAAGATAACTCGTTTCCACAGTTGGAAAAGCATTCGCAAAGTCTAGCCGTAAAACAATTTTTGCGTCCGCTAAAGCGTGGCATTTAGCATTATACACGTAGGAACAGCCGGGCCTGAATCCGGTAATGAGATTCTTCCAACCAACTGGTATCCGGTACAAAAAATATTTGAGGAATCTTTTTTGTAACTTTTTAAGTTCGCGGTCGGGGGCGTAAGTTTTTCTGATAGATCCATCCTTATCAATTTTCTTTACCAAATAATAACGGCTCCTGCGAGTAATAGCCTGCTCTATTTTTTTCTCCGGCCAATTCATAAGATCCGCCAATAATTTTTTTCCATTCACCTTAACCACCACCTCCTTCGAATTAAAGCCGTATTTTTTTAATGAACAAGAAAGTCGTGGGGCTGCCATTAGAGGCAACCCCGATGCCGGCTTCTCCTTCGCACAGCGTGCGTGCACGCGTGAAATACTACAGCAATTCTCCAGCAGCCAGTTACTGACTGCCCCGCGGTTTAACCTAACCGCAGTTTACAAGCCTGCACCTTGACCTAATAAAAGATTAGACTATTCAAATTCTATTGTCAACAATTCCACTTTCTTAACGGCGCGAAACTTTTACGATGAATCCGGCACGGACCGTGGTTTTTGATTTTTCTGAAATGTTCTTTTGTGCCGTATCCCTTATGCCTGTCAAACCCGTATTGCGGGAATTTTTTATGATATTTTATCATCATTCGGTCACGGGTAACTTTAGCGATGATTGAAGCCGCGGCGCAAGAAATTATTTTTTCATCGCCGCGGATAAACGATTTTTGGTTGATTGATAAATCATCTAAAATGAAATTTCCATCCAGTAACAGATAGTCTATCTGAAACTGGCGCGAAGTTTCGCGCGGCGAAACTTCGCGCCGAAACTTTTCCTCCAAGTTTTTGAAAGCCCGCTTCATCGCTAATTTCGTCGCTGCAAGAATATTTATTTTATCAATAATTTTTTCTGAAACGACACCAATTCCCCATTTGATATCCGGATGGCTAATTAAAACCTTATACCATTTATCGCGCTGTTTGGCCGAAAGTTTTTTGGAATCGCGAATCCCCTTTTTTGTCATTCCCGCGAAAGCGGGAATCCAGTTTTTTTTTCTGGATCCCGCATCAAGTGCGGGATGACAGAATATAACTGCCGCCGCGACAACCGGTCCGGCCAAGGGCCCGCGGCCGGCTTCGTCCAAGCCCACGACAAACTCATAGCCTCGTTGCCAAAGCTTTCGTTCCTCTTTAAAACTGGGATAATTTTTTGTTTTTATTATCTCCTTCATCTTCTTGTATATTAGCAGCAATTTTCATATAATTATACCATGACCGAAAACAAACTAGGATTAAATTGGTCGGCTGTGGAGAAAGCCTTGGCCGAGGGAACTTTTTCTGGCTACAAAGTCGGAATTTTGGAAACCGAAAAGCTTTTTAACGAAATGTTCAAGGCCAAAAAAATCCCCGGCTCCACGGTTGAACGGAAAACCAAATACATTAAGCGCTTTTTAAGCTTGCCCGACAAACTAGAATACGGCCGGAATATCTATGAAAGAATAATTAATGAGCCGCATTTTGAAATCTCGCGTGAAGAAACCAAACACGTAATTTCCGGCTATTGGCAAGCCATGCTGGATATTGAAGAAGCGGTGCAAAGCTTATCGCTCTGGGAAAAAATTACTCTGCGCGCCAGATATATTTTTGGCACAGCGCTGAAAAATTTAAAAATTATCGCAGCGACAATTCTGGGGGCAACAGCGGTTATTTGGTTTTTGGGCGAAACTGTTTGGGGACAAAAAATCAGCCGTGCGGTTGTCATTGGCAATCACTTTTTTATTTTTAAAATACTTTTTTGGAGCACGATTGTTTTAGTCTCGTTAATAATTATCGGCGGATTATTATTTTTTATCCTGCGCAGGAAACGACACTTCTGAAAATTTTCAATTATCAATTTACAATGAATTTTCAATTGAAAATTTAGAAAATTGATTATTGATTAAAAATTGAAAATTGGAAAATTAAAAATTAAGTCTTGTTTAATAGAAAAAATAACTAATGCAAAAGTTTACACACTTACATGTACATAGCCATTTTAGTCTTTTAGACGGTCTCCCTAAAATTGACCCGCTAATTGACCGCGCGCTGGAACTGGGAATGGATTCGCTGGCAATAACGGATCACGGCTCTCTCTACGGAGCCGTTGAATTTTATAAAAAAGCTAAAGCCAAGGGGTTAAAGCCGATTATCGGGTCGGAAATGTACGTGGCGCCTGCCAGCCGCCTAAGCAAACAGCCCCGGATTGACGATAAAAATTATCACCTGATAGTTTTGGTCAAAAATAAAACCGGCTATCAAAATTTAGTTTATTTAACGACCAGCGCGTGGCTGGAAGGATTTTATTATAAACCCCGCATTGATAAAGAACTGCTGCGGCAGTATTCAGAAGGCCTGATTGCCACCTCCGCTTGCCTGGCCGGAGAAATTGCCAGAGCCATTGAAGCCGGACATCCCGAAAAAGCCGAAGCGCTCGCTTTGGAATACCAGGAAATTTTTGGCAAAGGAAATTTTTATCTGGAAATAGAACACCATCCCAACCTCGGCGACCAGGCCAAGGTCAACGAAACGCTCAAAAAAATTTCCAAGAAATTGAATATTCCCCTGGTCTGTGCTCATGATGTGCACTACATCAAACCGGAAGAGGCCCAGGCACAGGATATTTTAATGTTGGTCAATACCAGCGCCAGCCTTGAAGACCAAGACCGCCTGACGCTCAAAGCCGATGATTTTTCGCTGCGGCCGCCCCAGGATATGATTGACTGGTTTAAAGACGTGCCCGAATCCATTGCCAATACACAAAAAATTGTCGCTGAATGCAATTTTGAATTTGAACTGGGCAAATACCAGCTGCCTCATTTCAAAGTTCCTTCGGGTAAATCGCCAGAAGATTTTTTGCGCCAGCTGGCCTACGAAGGACTGGAAAAGAAATATCCGGGCAATGGCGAGGAAGTCCGCAAAAGACTGGAATACGAACTTTCGGTCATTGCCAAAACCGGCTTTGCCTCATATTTTTTAATCGTGCATGATTTTGTCAGCTGGGCCAGACAAAACGGCATTGTCGTCGGCCCGGGGCGCGGTTCGGCTGCCGGCTCAATTGTTTCGTATCTTTTAAACATCACCAGCATTGACCCGCTAAAATATGACCTGCTATTTGAAAGATTTCTGAATCCGGAAAGAATTTCTATGCCCGATATTGACCTTGACTTTGCCGACACGCGGCGCGATGAAGTCATCAGTTATGTGCGCCAAAAATACGGCGAAGACCATGTGGCGCAAATCATCAC
>Ga0180007_10004225_pt1 | contig 15336 bp, 8 predicted proteins | sample MM_PC_MetaG_FD_121122 | JGI IMG/M metagenome (GOLD analysis project Ga0180007, IMG submission 121122) | Groundwater microbial communities from the Aspo Hard Rock Laboratory (HRL) deep subsurface site, Sweden - MM_PC_MetaG | ecosystem: Environmental > Aquatic > Deep subsurface > Groundwater... | reverse complement strand
TTTGGGTTTCGGTCACAGTGTCGGAACTGTTCCAATTACCCCGAAAGGAGCATTTTTCAAATACTACAGCATAGCTTTTTCTATTCTCCCCAGCATAGCTGGGGGATTAGCTCTGGATTTACCCTAAGGGATAACGCGGAGAGCAAAAGTATGCCCAATTTTCAGTATGAAGCGCGAGCAGAAAACGGAGAGCTCTACAAGGGGATTATTGCGGCCCCATCCTATGGCGCCGTGGTCACCATTCTGCGCGACAAGAAGGTGAATCCCGTCAAGATCATCCAAATGGAGAAGAAGGTGACGGAACAACCTTCCATTCTCACTAAACTCTCCAGTTTGGGGTCCCGGGTCAAGCCCGACGAGCTGATTCTCTTCTGCCAGCAGATGGGCGCCCTGCTCAAGGCGGGGGTGCCCATAGTCCGGTCCCTTAAGGGCATGATCGAGATGGCGCCCAACAAGAAATTCGCCAAGGCGCTTAGCGATATAGTTGCCGATATCGAGGCTGGCCGTGAGGTGAGCATGGCGCTGAAGCAGCACCCCAAGGTTTTCCCCCCCATCCTCATCAGTATGATCATGGTCGGGGAGAGTTCCGGCCACCTCGGCGAGGCCTTTTTACAGGTCGGGCAATTTATTGATCAGGAGAAACAGACCGTCGACCAGGTCAAGTCGGCCCTGCGCTACCCATCCTTTGTCGCCATGGCGATGGCCGGGGCGATCACCGTTATCAGCCTTTTTGTCGTGCCGTCCTTTGAAAAAGTTTTCAGCAGCTCCGGTGCCGAGCTACCGCTGGCGACCAGGATACTGATGGGGGTATCGAGCTTTGCCCAGTCCTACTGGCTGTTGATCCTGGGAGGGGTGATCACCACTTTTTTCTGGTTCAATCACTATACGGAGAGTGCTAAGGGCAAGATCATCTGGGGGCATATCAAGTTGCGCCTGCCGATTATCGGCAGCATTTTGCTGCGCGCCACTCTCACCCGGTTTTCCAGAGCACTGGCTATGGGCCTCGCCTCGGGAGTTCAGATGGTTGAATCGCTGAGACTTGCTAGCATGGCTGTCGACAATGCGTGGGTCCAGAACAAGATCGAAGGGATGTGCGCCAACATAGAACGTGGCGAAACATTAACGCGCAGTGCGATTAAGATCAAACTTTTTACCCCGCTGGTATTGCAGATGCTGGCGATTGGGGAAGAAACAGGTATGCTCGACCGGATGTTGGTCGACGTGGCTGGATTTTACGAACGCGAGGTTGACCACGAGATCAAAAATCTGACTAGCGCCATCGAGCCGATACTGATCGTATTCATGGGCGTGATGGTTCTGATTCTGGCCTTCGGCGTCTTTCTGCCGATGTGGGATCTGTCCACAACGCTTAAAAAATAGATGATGGCTCAGCAGGCTCGCTTACCTGCTTGGCAGTTCCCCTTATTTTTTTTCGAGACTGTAAAAAAAAATGGTAAAGCTCATAGATTTTATTATATAATTTTCGATAGCGATATTGGAAAAAGTATTTCCTGAGTCTCGCAGGCTCGTTTACCTGCTGAGCACTCCCGTTACTTTTTGCCAGACTGTCAATATTGACTAAAGACAATTCAGGAAGTCCCTGGAAAACAACATTCAACAGAAGGTGGAAAGTATGCGGAATCAAAAAGGTTTCATGATGGAAAGTATGCGGAATCAAAAAGGTTTCACCATGATTGAACTTATCATCGTGATCGTTATCATTGGCTTGCTGGCCGCGGTTGCGATTCCCAAGTACGTAGACATGAGAACACAGGCTGGCAAGGCCCAGGCCGACGGGGTCTTTGGTGCTGCCCAGGGCGCCGCTGCCATTAACTTCGCCAAGCAGTTGGTGGGCGCGCCAGGTTGGGTTGCGGTTGACACTGGTCAACACCTGTTTGATGCAATGGAAGGCGAACCAGCCGGCTGGTCCGCCCCCGTCGCCGCCCCCACGACCATAACCTCGACGATTAACGGTACCGTCTACACTATCACTATCAATCCGGTCGAAGATGCAACGCAAAAGGCCGGTCTTACTCTTACCCCGTAATCCCGGAGATCTTATGTGGATCACCGGAAAATAGCGGTTTGGTCCTGAAAAACAGCTACACGGGATTACAACCACTCCCTTTTGTCGTGGAGGGTCTTCATGCGCTGCGTGATGACCCTCCCGAGGGCTGAGTTACACCTCCAAGCCACCTCGTGGTTTCCGATGACAATTCCGACAACGGCTATACTGGCGCGGCTGCCTTCATCGCCTCACAGCCGGGTCGGTCGAGTCGAGCCGGACTCAATAAATCCGCAATAAAAACCGGTAACCGTTGGGTCTGGAAAACTGGTTTAATGACCAAATTGAACGGCAACTCACATGGTTTTACCATGATCGAACTCGTAATCGTTCTTACGATCATTGGTATTTTGATGGTGGTTGCCACGCCCAAGTTTTTTAAAACCTCCGATTATACAAGCCGCGGCTTTTACGAAGAGCTGATGGGCGCCGCGCGCTACGCCCAGAAATTTGCCGTCGCATCTGGTTGCCAGGTGCGGCTTAACATCACCGCGAACAGTTACTCCCTCATGCAGAGGACCGCCTGCGATACTTCGAGTTCATTCGACCTGGATGTCCCCCACCCGAGCAAGGCGGGTAATTTTGTGCCAGACTCTCCCTCGCCCGTTACCATCTCCCCTGCTCCTACCTCGATCGTTTTTGATGCTCTCGGCAGGGCTTCCGCAACCGTCACCATCAGCGTCGGCGCCAGGTCCTTTACGATCCACGACCAGACCGGTTTCGTGGAGAGGCTTTAGTTATGGGCGTTGCTCAGCAAGGAACGGACAGCCAGAGGGGGTTTACCCTGGTCGAGTTGGTCATGGCGATTGTTATTATCAGCCTGGCCCTTTTGGGGGTGATCCAGGTGATAATCGTTACAACGACTCATAGTGCTGATGCCGTTGTTGATCGACAGGCCCTGGCAATTGCAGAGGCCTATCTCGAGGAGATCCTTCTCAAGGATTTTTCTGATCCAGGAGGAGGGGCGGAGAGCGGACGGGCCGATTATGACAATGTCGTCGATTATGATGGTCTTTCTGATTCAGGGGCCAGGGATCAGTCGGGTACTGCTATCACGGGGCTTACGGACTACACGGTGGCGGTTTCGGTCGTGGCCGCGGCGCTTGGGTCGGTACCCCTGGGTCAGGCGATGATGGTGACGGTGTCGGTGAGCCACCCCAACGGGATCAACCTTTCCCTTGTCGGCTACAAGACGAACTACTAGGGACTCTGGGACTGGGGCGCCACCGGACCGGCGCTCGCCCCCGGAGGACCACTGGTAAGGGCCACGAGAAGGATATGAGAAGGTTCGAGACATATAAGGCGATTTCCAGGGAATCCGGTTTCACCCTCATCGAGTTGGTGATCGTCATCACCATCATCTCTATTCTCGCTGGGATCGGCGTGGGCTTCATCACCCAATCGATCATGGGGTTTATCTCCATGTCGCGACGAGCTGAACTCGTCGACACCGCGGAAAATGCCCTGCGCCGCATGCAGCGCGATGTGCGTCAGGCGTTGCCCAACAGTATTCGCATAGACGGCACCGGAAAGATTTTAGAGCTGCTCAACACCACCGCTGGTGGGCGCTACCGTGGGAAGGGGCCAGGGGATATCCTCGATTTAACCGGCGACGACAGCTCTTTTGACGTAATTGGACAGCTCAATACCGCCCCGAGTGTCGGGCAGTCCGTGGTCGTCTACAACATCTCCGCCACGGGCACAGCGGGCAACGCCTACTCGGGGAACAACCGCACCGGAGTCGGGGCGGGCAGTACTGCTACCAGCGTGAACCTCAACCCGGCCTTCAAGTTTCCCCTTGGATCGCCCTTTCAGAGGTTTTTCATCGTCGATGAAGCAGTGACCTACTTCTGCGATACCGATACTACCGCCAGAACCCTGACCCGTTATGCCGGCTACACCATCACCAACCCCCAGCCCACCTCAGCTCTGGGCGCCGGGTCGCTGATGGCCGATAAGGTCAGTGCCTGCAGTTTCACCTACGATAGCGGCACCTTTAAGCGTTCGGGGATGGTGACCCTCGACCTGACGATCGAGGAAGAAGGCGAACAAGTGCATTTGCTGCAGCAGATCCACGTGAGTAACGCACCATGAGCACAAGAGATCGTTTGCAAAACCAGAGTGGTTTTGCCCTGGTCAGCGCTATTTTTATCCTTGTGGTTCTGGGGGCTATGGGCGCCTTCATGCTCACAATGAGTGGCGTGCAGAGCCGCACCGCGATTTTCGCCATCCGCGGAGCACAGGCCTACCACGCAGCACGCAGCGGCATCGAGTGGGGGATCTACACCATCGTCAACAGTGGTTGCAGCAACACCAGCCTCACTGTCGAGGGCTTTACCGTGACCGTTACCTGCACCATCCTGGGGGGGGGGCCCTTCACCGAGGGGATCGACACCTTTAACATCTACCGGCTCACCTCCAGGGCCGAAAGCGGCAGTTACGGCTCTATTGATTACGTGCAGCGCACCATGGTGGCGGATGTGACGGATCTTTAGGGCTTACTGTATCCTCATTATATTGTCGCACTCCGGCAGACTCGTCAGCCCTGCAAAGCCTGACACCAAAGGAGATCGAAATTGAACGGCATTCTGACTTGTAAAAACCGCGGCCTGTCCCTGATTGCGCTGTTATCAGCGCTGGTTGTGGTGCTGTTCTCCGGATCCAACGCAAACGCGGCCATCACCGCCGCCGCCCTGACCGCTGACGCCGGCAGCACCACCAACGACACTTCATTCACAACCGCGTCCATCACCCCGACGGCGAATAATCTCGTCCTCGCCTGGGTAACGAATACCAAAGGAACCACACCCGATACCCCCACACTTTCCGGAAACGGCCTTACCTGGGTCCAGGTCGCAACGGTCACCTGGGGGACAATAGCCGCTCCCACCGCCAGAACGACTCTCTTCAGGGCCATGGGCGCAGCTCCTTCGGCTGGAGCAGTCACCATCAGTTTCGGCGCCACCAACAACCAGACCGGATGCGCATGGTCGATTATCATGTTCAGCGGGGTCGTCACCTCGGGGACCAATGGTTCTGACGCCGTGGTGCAGAGCCTGACCAACAGGATCGATGCCAGCACAGCATTGACAATAACGCTCGCAGCACTCGGGGACGCCGCCAACGCCTCGGCCGGCGGGTTCTCCAATATGAAAAATCAGGACACCTCTATCACTGCCGGGGAAGGGTACACGATATCCGCCGGGGCCTCCTATAATTCGCCGAAAACCAGTATCCGGTCCGAGTGGCAGACGACCGGCAGCACGACCGTCAACGTCACAAGCACTTCCTCAGACATTGGCGGTATCGCTGTCGAGGTCAAGGCTGCTGATCTTTGCCCGGGCAACGAGGTTACCACCACCGCCGACAGCGGCGCGGGCTCCTTGCGGGAATGCATAAACACAGCGAACGTCACACCTGGCACCACCATCAGCTTCAACATCGAAGAGGCGGCAAATCAGTCGTCCGGCGGCGATTCCTGGTGGCGCATCAGCCCGAACCCCACCACGCTGCCGTCCATCGCTGCTGCCGGCACGATCATCGACGCAACCACGCAGACCGCCAATCAAGGCAACACTAATACCAAAGGCCCTGAAATCGAGATCTACGGCGCAGGCGCGGGCGCTGGTGTCAATGGTCTTACCATAAACAATGTTGGCAACGTTACCATCAAGGGACTGGCTGTAAACAGCTTCACCAGTGCCGGAGTGTTGATCAGCGGTGCGAGCGCGACGGGCAACGCGCTCTATGGCAACTACATCGGTACCGACGCGCTAGGCGGGGCCGATCTTGGGAACGGCGGCCAGGGGGTGTCGCTGACAACCAGCGCGTCGAGCAATAACATCGGCGGCCCGAACGCGGGCGAGGGCAACGTCATCTCCGGCAACAACACCCACGGCATCCACATCAGCACCGACTGCAACAACAATCGGATACGCGGCAACAAGATCGGCACCAACTACCTGGGCACGGTGAAGATCGCCAATACCTTCAATGGCATCCAGATCGACGGCGTTCCGACCAGTGGCACGACTGTCGGCGGAGCGAGCGCCGGCGAAGGCAACATCATCTCGGGAAATGGCGCCGTTGGCATCTCCGTCGAAGGCAACGGCGGCGCCAATGTGTACATATACGGCAACACGATCGGCACCGATGCCACCGGCACCGTAACCAACATCGGCAATGTCACCTACGGTATTGCCATGAACAGCACGGCGGATACTGCCAACATCAAGGTCGGTGGCGTCAACAGCGGCGAGGGTAACCTCATCGCCTACAATGGGAGCCATGGTGTGTACGCCCTTAGTAAAGTCGGCAACGGGGCAGGCAATGAGATCAAGGGCAATACCATACGCAACAACACCGGCAACGGCATCTATGCAGGCAACATCTCGGGTCCGGTCATCGCCATGAACCTTGTGCGCAATAACGGCGGCGACTCGGCCGACGATGGTATCCGCATCGCCGCTGGGGCCACCAGTGCGAAGGTCTACCACAACACCGTGCATGGCAATAGCGGCGATGGCATTTCAGTCGAGAAAAATGGGTCCACGCTGATGAACAACCTGATAACGGGCAATGGCGCTTACGGCATCAACCTCGTGGCAGCCTCGATGACCGAGTCCTACAACGATGTAACCGACGCCGCCACCACCCCGGCCAATATTTCCGGCAGCAGCAACGTGGCGCTGAGTGCCACAACGATCAATGCGAATCCACTCTATATCAACGCCGCCGGTTTTAACTTCAGTCTCACCGAATGTACCAGCCCCGCCATCAACAGTGGCGTGGATCTGGGCGCCGACCAACCCGACATGAACGGCGGGGGGGCCGGCAACTACAACGGCTCCGCGCCGGACATGGGCACCTTTGAGGCAAGCGCCTGCCCCTCCAGCGGCACGCCCCCGATCGACCATTTCCGGATTGACCATGGTGGCAACGCCCTGACCTGCCAGCGGGCCGACATCACCGTTAAGGCCTGCCAGAATGCTGACTGCTCCGTTCTGATTTCCGATTCGGTTGAGGTGACGCTTTCCCCTACCGGCTGGATTGGGGGAGATAACCAGACCATCACCGGCGGCAGCACGACCTTCCAGCTGCGCCACACCACACCTGGTTTTGTCACCCTGGGGGTTGCCGGCTCGACGCCGGCTGCCTCCGGCGGGGATGAATGTTTTGTCGGCGGTTCGCCCGCCAGCTGTGACCTGGAGTTCTTCAGTACCGGTTTTATTCTCGATGTGCCGAACCTCACCTCTTGCCAAACCTCGGCGAATGTCTCCATCAGTGCAGTCAAGGCCTCAGATTCGGGGGAGAAATGTATTGCCGATGGTGGGTTTGCCAGCCAGAGCAAGACAGTCAACTTCTGGTCCGGGTATGTCTCGCCGGCAAGCGGCAGCAAGGCGGTCGAAATCAACGGGACAAGCATTGCCGGTTCATCCCCTGGAACCGGTATCAACCTGAACTTCGATGGCAATGCCGAGAGCCTCTTTACCATCACCTACGATGATGCCGGGATCGTGCAGTTGGCGGCCCTGTATTTGGGAAGCGGCGAAGAGGCGGGACTGGTGATGCCCGGTAACGATACCTTCGTGGTCGCCCCGCACCATTTCGAGGTGACAGCGACAACCGATGGCACTGCGCCTCTGGACAACATGACTAACTCTGGCAGCCCTTTATGGAAGGCTGGAGAAGATTTCCATGTCAAGGTCAAGGCGGTCTGCGCCGACAACAGCGTGACCCCCAATTTTGCCGCTGTCACGGAACTGACGGCGGTCGCACCCTTCCAGCCGGCATCGGGGGGTAGCCTTGCGGGAGGCAGCATTGCCGCTGCTGACTTCAGCGGCGGGATGGCGACGGATGAAAATGTCAGCTACAGTGAGGTAGGCACCGCTACCCTGCAAGCCACATGCAGCAACTACCTCGGCTCAGGAATCGATATCACCGACACCAGTGCGACCGTCGGTCGTTTTACGCCGGATCATTTCGACCTCGCCCTTAACACGCCAAGCTTTACGCCCGGTTGCTCCGGTAGTTTCACCTACATGGACCAACCCTTTACCTATTCCACGGCACCGGTGATCACCGTCACGGCAAAAAACCTCGCGGGCAATACCACCCAGAACTATACCGGCAGCTGGTGGAAGATCACTGATGCCAGCCTCACCGGAAAGGCTTACAGCGTGGCAAGCGGCACTCTCGACACCTCCCTGGTGCCAGGTACCGACCCGGTGATCGGCGACAGCGGCAGCGGCGTGGGCACCCTGAGCTTCAGCGACGGCGGCGGGTTCGCATTTACAAGAAGCAACCCCGTGGCGAATTTTGACGCCGAAATAGCCCTTGCAATCAACGTGATCGACACCGACGGGATTAGCTACGCAAGCAACCCGGCCAACTTCGGGACTGCAACCGCGGGCAACGGCATCGGTTTCATCGGCGGCAAGTCGATGCGCTTCGGGCGCCTCCGCATGGAAAACGCCCACGGCTCCGAACTTCTCGCCCTGAGTGTTCCACTCGTTGCTGAATACTACACCACCGGCTTGGCCTGGGTTAAGAATACAAACGACTCCTGCAGCACCCTAATCTTGGACCAGTTCACCCTGACCAGCGACTACGAGACGGTAACCGCCAACAACAACATTATGATAACAGCGGCATCCTCCAGCACCCCGTCACTGAGCGCACTCTCTTCCGGTGCCGGCAGCCTCGACTTTACCGCTCCCACCCCGGCCCCGGCCAGCGAGGGGTACATCGACATCAGCAGCGATCTCACCGCTCTCTACTGGTTGCGTTTCGACTGGGATGGCGATGGTTTCCACGATAACGATCCGCAAGGCAGAGCAACGTTCGGTATTTATAAGGGGAATGAAAAGATGATTTTCCTCAGGGAGTCGGTCCCCAATTGATCAAAAAAGATAACTACTCAGCGACTCACGCCGCAAGCGGCGATTTTTCATCAAGTAACCGGGTCGAATTTTCCTGATCCTAACGTTTTCTATGCGTGTTATTTGGGGGACGTTGGTTCTTTAGAGTACGTTGCACCTGCCAAGTACATAAACAAGAGTCTTTGAGGGCAGAGTACCAAGAATTGTGAAGAAGCATCCGTACCTCACCACCTCCGCCTCTGTCACAAGGCGCCCCTGTATTTTTTACGGCCAGACCATGACCTTGCATATTATAGATGTGGCTGACTTGAGGCCTGTAGTTTCTCAAATTTGATGCATCTATTTAATGTTACATCTTTTTTATGTTGCAATCGAGTGAGCTTTACCGATAAGATAAGTTAGAGAGATTGGATAATTTCTTCTTAAGACTTATGGTGTTGGAAAAATGAGAGAAATTGAATCATTTTGTCCGAGGAGCGAGCCACTCATCAGATTTTTCGTTATCCTGGCTTTGATGGTTGTTTTCGTAGTCTGCGGTCTGCCCAGTTCCCCTGCCCGGAGCCAACCCATTCCCAAACCGGCCGAACCGGGCCAGATAGAAAAACAATTCAAAGCACCGGCCACGCCGAAATCAGTTCTCGAACCGGTCATTCCTGAATTTGACGGCAAAGAGGCACCGCCGGAACAGGCAGGCAAGATCACCTTTGTTTTGTCCGGCATAACTGTGGGGGGCAGCACCGTCTATCAACCTGCCGATTTCGAGCCACTTTACAAACAATATCTTGGCCGGCACGTTTCCCTGCTGCAGATATATGAAATCGCCAGGGCAATCACCGCCAAGTACCGCAATAACGGCTACATCCTGTCCCGTGCCATAGTGCCGCCCCAGAAAATCAGAAATGGCCTCGTCCATATCGAAATTATCGAAGGCTACATTAATAAGATTATCATCGAAGGCGACCGCAGGGATTCCCGGAACCTGTTTGAAAGGTTCGGGGAAAAAATTACCCGGTCAATCCCCTTACAGATCAAAAAACTTGAACGCTACCTGTTGCTGGCAGGCGACCTACCCGGCACTGCGGTACAGTCCGTCCTGAGGCCGGCCCAAAATGAACAAGGCGCCTCGGAACTCGTCATTACCGTAACCCAGAAGATAATGCAAGGCAGTCTAAGTTTAGACAACCGGGGCAGCAAATATATCGGGCCGGCCCAACTGGCGGCCTTGATTGACCTCAACTCCCTGTTTACGCTGAGTGAAAAAAGCAGGCTGCGCTATATTGCAACCCCGGAAGACTCTGAAGAATTGCGCTATTTCGACTTTCTCCATGAAGAGATGCTGGATGCCGAAGGCACAAAAATCACCCTCCAGGCCAGCCGCATCCTCTCCGAACCCGGCCATTCTCTTGATCCGCTTGAGGTGAAAAGCGCCAGTACCTCCTTTGCAGCAGCCGTCTCCAGACCGTTTGTCCGCTCAAGGGCCAAAAATTTCGCCTTGTATTGCAATTTCAGCTACCGTGAGAACAAGACCGATATACTGGAGAGCAAAATATTCGAAGACAGATTACGGGTCATCCGTCTGGGTGGCTCGTATGATTTTGTTGATAGCTTTAAGGGCATCAACCTCATTGCCCTGGAGATCAGCAAAGGGCTCAATATCTTTAACAACACCGACCGGACCGATGATCAATCCCGGGCCAATGGCCGTAGTGATTTTTCCAAAATTACCGCGGACCTTTTCCGTCTCCAGCGCCTGAGCTCACACTGTAATCTGCTTATTGCCGCCACCGGCCAATATGCCCCTCACTCCCTTTTGAGTTCAGAAGAATTCAGCCTGGGAGGCACTCAATTCGGGCGCGCCTACGACCCGTCCGAAATAAACGGCGATTATGGCGCTGCAGGCAAGCTGGAACTCCAGTACAGCGGCAGCCCTGATCTGTCTTATCTGAAGGCGTGGCAGTTCTATGGCTTTTACGATGGCGGCGCAGTCTGGGAGAATATAGACCATGAGCGCCAGTCACTCACATCGGCAGGAATCGGGGTACGCTTCAACCTGACAGATTGGATGTCCGGCTATGTAGAACTGGCCAAACCGCTGACTCTGCCGGTGGCTGCCGAAGAACCGGGAGGCGGCAACGATAGCCGTTTTTTCTTTAATCTGACTGCCAGATTTTAAATGTCTCAAGCTCACGAGAAATATTTGAAAGATTTCTTTCTGCGAAGATTTGAGAATATGGGAAAATCATGAAAAAGAATATGCAAGAGCAATTTTATTTTCAGAACCCAACCGCATCCAAAAGGTCCTTTATTTATCCGAAAAATTCAAGGCTTAAGATTATGGGCGCCGCACTTCAGCTTATCCGTTCCTTGCTTATTGCCAGCCTGGTTGTTGGTCAGCCATTTTTGGGGCTTTCCCCTGCTTTGGCCAATCCGGAAGGCGGGACCGTAGTGGCCGGTTCAGCCGCCATCACGCAGGAATCCGCTTCCAAATTGACTGTCCTGCAGCAGACAGACAAGGCCATTATCGACTGGCGCGGTTTTTCCATCGACGCACACGAACATACCGATTTCCAGCAACCTTCTGCCTCGGCCCTGGCAGTCAACCGGGTAATCGGCAACGATCCTTCGTCAATTTTGGGCAAGTTGACTGCTAACGGACAAATCATGCTGATCAACCCCCACGGCATTCTCTTCGGTCCGGGTTCCCGGATCGATGTAGCCGGCCTGGTTGCCACCACCACCGACATCTCAAATGAGCGAATTTTAAATAATGACTTCCGTTTTGACATCCCGGGTGATCCGGGCGCCACAGTGGTTAACCGAGGCGAAATCACCGTGGCCGAAGGAGGCCTGGCCGCCATGGTGGCGCCTGGTGTGGAAAATTCTGGGGTAATCACTGCCCGCTTAGGCAGGGTAACCCTGGCCTCGGGCGAGGTCTTCAGCCTCGATCTTTACGGTGATGGTCTGGTACAGCTTGATATTACCCCGCAGCCGGCAACAGATCTTACCGCAGTGGACGGCTCGCCCCTCAACGCCCTTGTCGGCAACTCCGGGACGATCCTGGCGGACGGAGGCATGGTTCGGCTCTCTGCCGAGGCGGCTCAGGGTGTAGTTGATAACGTTATCAACATGGACGGTATTATACAGGCCCGGTCCGTGGCCGAAAAAAACGGCGAAATCCTGTTACTGGGCAATGATAACGGCATAACCAGAGTAAGCGGTATCCTGGATGCCTCAGGCCTGAAGAGCGGCGAGACAGGCGGCACGATCAAGGTATTGGGTGACAAAGTAGGTCTTTTTGACAATGCTTTGATAAATGTCTCCGGCGATACTGGCGGCGGCACGGTCCTTATCGGCGGCAATTACCAGGGCCAGGGGCCGGAGTCTAATGCCACGGCCTCGTATGTCTCAAAGGATGCGGTCATCAATGCCGATGCCGTAACCAACGGCAATGGCGGCAAAGTCATAACGTGGGCCGATAATACTACCCGATTTTATGGTACTATTTTTGCCAAAGGCGGCAGCGAAGGAGGCGACGGGGGCTTTGCCGAGGTCTCCGGCAGTTTCCTCGATTACCAGGGCTATGCCGATCTGAGTGCTGCCGCGGGTGAAACCGGCACTCTGCTTCTTGACCCTAACAATATCATCATCCAGGCCTCTGGTGTAAACACCAATATGTCCGGAACTTCTCCTTTTACCAGCACGGATGATAACGCCATTCTCATGACTGGCACCATCGAAACGGCACTGAGCACCGCTAATGTGACGATCAGCACCGGAACCGCCGGGGCTAACTCCCAGCCCGGCAATATTGAGGTTAATGATACCATTACCGCGCCTAACACCGACTACGATCTGACGATGAACGCCCATAACGATATCGCGGTAAATGCCAATATTAACATGACCGCCGGCACGGGCTGGGTGAGTTTTAATGCGGATTCCGACCGCAACGGGGCCGGCACATTTACGGTGGCCAATCTTTCTAGTGTTACAACCAGTAATCAGCGTATCTATGTCACTGCCGCCGACATTGACCTGCAGGGTCAGCTAAACGTTGGTACCAGCTATATAAACATCTACCATGCGATAAGCGGAGGAACTTTTGGCCTCGGTGATACCGCCGGTGACATGACCATCAGCGGCGCGGAACTGCAAAATATCACTGCTGATGATCTAATTATCGGAGATGCTCAACAAATAAGCCAGATCACTGTCGACGGCATCACAGCCGCCAATACGGCAAATATTAGCGATGAAATAAGGTTATCCGCGAGATACGGCACAGATGGACAGGTGCTGTTCTCCAATAACGCCTCTGACTTCGGCAATACTGATCTCCTTATTTATGCCGACAATGGCGTGACCGTAAACACGGATGTTACTTCACCTATTACAATATATGGCGACGTCGACAGCAATGGGACCGGAACATTAACGATAGCTAACGGGGCTACGCTTACCGCTACCGCTCATACTCCGACTCTGGTTGTCGCCGATATTAATTTGCAGGGGCAGTTGGATAGTGGAATCAGATCCACCTATATCAGGAGGAGCACATCAGGCACAGTAGGCCTCGGCAATACCGCCGGTGACATGACCATCAGCGGCGCGGAACTGCAGAAAATCACTGCTTCCGATGTATTTATTGGGAATGGTAACAATACAACCCAGGTCACTGTCGACGGCATCACAGCCGCCAACACGGCAAATCTTAACAATGGCATAAGGCTGTATGCGACATCCGGCACAAACGGGCAGGTGTTGTTCTCCAATACCGCCTCTAACTTCGGCAGTGCTGATCTCACTGTTTATGCCGATGATGGTGTAAACGTCAATCAAAATGTCTCTGCCGGTACCCTATATATCGATGCTGATTACGACAATACTGCCGCCCTCTACGACACTCTGAGTTTTGCAAACAACGTTACTTTAACATCAACCAATTCAATGAACCTTAACTCCGCAACCGGGGGCATTTCCGCCGCGGGAACCCTGAACTTAAGAGCGGCATCCGGCATAACAGTGAACGACAACCTGACCTCAACCGGAGCCGTAACAATTGATGCGGATTCCGACGACAGTGGGGCCGGCACATTTACGGTGGCCAATCTTTCCAGTGTTACAACCAATAATCAGCTTATTAATATCACTGCCGCGGACATTGACCTGCAGGGTCAGCTAAACGCTGGTACCAGCTATATCAATATCTACAAATCGACAGTCGGAACTTTGGGACTCGGCAATACCGCCGGTGACATGACCATCAGCGGCGCGGAACTGCAAAATATCACTGCTGATGATCTAAGGATTGGGATGGGTCAAGAATTTACCCAGATCACAGTCGACGGCATCACCGCCGCCAATACGGCAAATATTAACGATGACATAAGCTTATATGCGTTATCCGGCACAAATGGGCAGGTGCTGTTCTCCACTACCGCCTCTGACTTCGGCAGTTCTGATCTCTTTCTTTATGCCGACAATGGCGTGACCGTTAACCAGGATCTTACTGCGCACATTTCATCAATGTATGCCGACAACGACAACAATGGGACCGGGACATTGACGATAGCTGCCGGGGCTACGCTTACCGATACCGCGCATGCTATGACTCTGTATGCCGCTGATGTTGATTTGCAGGGGCAGTTGAATCAGGGAAGTAGATCTCTCACTATTAGAAAGACCACCCCAGGCACATTAGGCCTCGGCAATACCGCCGGAGATATGACCATCAGCGGCGCGGAACTGCAAAATATCACTGCTGATGATGTACTGTTTGGGCAGGGGAGTGAATTAACCCGGATCACAGTCGACGGCATCACAGCCGCCAATACGGCAAATATTAACGATGAAATAAGGCTGTACGCCTTATCCGGCACAAACGGGCAGGTGCTGTTCTCCAATACCGCCTCTAACTTCGGCAGTAAAAATCTCACTGTTTTTGCCGATGACGGCGTAAACGTCAATCAAGATGTCTCATCTGGTACCCTGACTATCGATGCCGATTACGACAATACTGCCGCCGGCAACGATACTTTAAGTTTCGCAAACAATGTCAGTTTAACATCAACCGGTTCAATGAACCTTAACTCCACAACCGGGGGGATTTCCGCTGCGGGAACCCTGAATCTAAACGCGGCATCCGGCGTAATACTGAACGACAACATGACCTCAACCGGAGCCGGAACCATCACAATTGATGCGGACACGGATGACATCGGGGTAGGCACTTTCACCATGGCCGGCGGCAAGACATTAAACAGCGCCGACAACGATGTGGATGTCACTGCCGACAAAATGGCCATAACCGGCACTATCAACGCCGGAACCGGCGCAGTTGCCCTTATAAACTCGGCTGCCAATGATGCGATCAACCTGGGTTCGGTAGTT
>Ga0180007_10004224_pt1 | contig 15337 bp, 13 predicted proteins | sample MM_PC_MetaG_FD_121122 | JGI IMG/M metagenome (GOLD analysis project Ga0180007, IMG submission 121122) | Groundwater microbial communities from the Aspo Hard Rock Laboratory (HRL) deep subsurface site, Sweden - MM_PC_MetaG | ecosystem: Environmental > Aquatic > Deep subsurface > Groundwater... | reverse complement strand
GCCTTTGCCCACTTGAATGTGCTGAAGTTGTTTTACCAGAAATGAACAATTTTTTGACCTTTTTGAGAAATTCACTTAACCTTAATTATACTGGTTCTAGCCCGTGATTTGGTTACCAGCGCCGTATTTGTAGTAAGACTCAAAACCGCCATAATAATAACAACTGAAGCAACAAGAATTGAAGAAAGTATTTGCAAGAAACCACCTTGTTCAATAATAGCAAGTTTGAGTGGTGCAAAAAGTTCAAGCTCTGTCGATCTTAGTTCACATTGATATATCAGATCTTTTCATTATTTGAGTTTAATTTTAGTCTTAATATTCTAACGCAAGAAACATGTAAGCATTAATATGCTATATTAAGGTTGTTATGAAAAATACCTCAAATAATGTTGTTATTTACCAGGCTAAAAATGGATCAATTGAGTTTCGTGGAGATTTTGATAAAAATACTATTTGGGGCACTCAAAAACAAATAGCAAATATTTTTAATGTTAACCCACAAGCGATTACAAAACATATTAAGAATATTTATAGTGAGAGTGAGCTTAATGAAAATTCAACTTGTTCCAAAATGGAACAAGTTAGAGTAGAAGGTGTTAAGAAAGTTAAAAGAAAGCTTAATTTTTATAATCTAGACATGATTATTTCCATTGGTTATAGAGTGAACTCGAAACAAGCTACTCAGTTTCGTATTTGGTCAACAAAAATACTCAAACAACACTTGCTTGACGGCTATACTTTTAACAAAAAAAGAATCTCACAGAATTACGAGCAATTTATTAAAGCAATATCTAATATTAAGACTTTATTGCCAGCGAGTAATAAAATAGAAGCGACTGATGTTTTAGATTTGGTTAATATTTTTGCTAGTACATGGGTATCTTTAGAGGCATATGACAAAGATGATTTACCTAAGATTGGTTTGAGTAAAAATGGAGTGAGTTTAACTGTTAGTGAATTGTCAGAGTCAATCTTGGCTTTAAAAAAGGAGTTAATTAATAAAAAACAAGCAACTGATGTTTTTGGTATGGAGCGTAATAAAAATTCTATTGATGGAATCATAGGTAGCGTGTTTCAATCTGCCTTTGGTAAAGATGTTTATTCTACGGTGGAAGAAAAAGCTTCACACCTGCTGTATTTTATTATTAAAAATCATCCATTTGTTGACGGAAATAAGCGAAGTGGTGCATTCGCATTTATTTGGTTTTTGAGCAAAGCAGGTATTCTAAGCATGACTCTAACGCCAGAAGCTTTAACAACACTTACTTTATTAATTGCTAGTAGTAGTCCTAATGATAGGGATAAGATGATTGGGTTGGTTTTATTGTTATTAAAAAAACCAATAATAGATAGTTAATATTTAAAATAATCCACAAACCCTTGATACTCCCCTGCTCTATAGAAGATATCTTGATCAAAATTCTGTAGTTCCCAATGTAAAAGAATAGATTTTCTAAGTGGTTTTAAAAGTTCAAGCTCTGTCGCTTTTGGTTCACAGATATTATTCTTTATCTTCCCATTTTTTCCAGATGTTAAAAACCATTTGTGTGTATTCTTTCCAATAACCATATTCTTCTGGAAGAATATCTAGTCTAGCTTTTGCAACAACATCTACGACAATTTCTTCTACTGGGTGCGTTCCAACATCAGTAGATTGAACAGCTGAGTTATAAACGGCCTCAGTTGGTTTAGAGTGATGATTATCTATTAGATATTTGTCCATCGCGAACACTCCTTTCCAGATTTGTTCTTCAGAGACATTCATTTGCTTGGCAATTTCCTTTATGTGTAAACCTCTAAACCAAAGCAGTTTTTCTTTATCTCCATCGGTATTAGTTGTTTTTGTGTTAGCTTGATTAAGTACGTAAAGTGCATTTTCAATGATCTTAATTTCATATAAATATGTAGTTGAATCAGGTTTAACTTCAGCTCTATTAAATCCGTAATAACGCAAAAACCACTCATTTAATGCTTTAAGCCTCATCTCTGTTAGCCTTAATAATTCTTGAGGTGTAATAAGATAGTAGTTTCGATCTATATATTCCCAGCATGTTGGTATTACCATGCAATGACCAACTTGGTGTAAATTCATCCAGGCCATAGTTGAACTTTGATGATCAGTGTGAACTGGAAAAGGTCTTTTCCATTCACTTGGAACAGTTTCCGACTCATTTGTGGTAAGTAAAAGCGTATTAATACCTTTTACTAATTTTTTTGCAAAAGGTGGAAGGCTCATTTGGTGAGGATGTTTAGCAAATGCATTAGCTAGAGGGACTCTACCCCAAAGTGTTTCACTACCTCTAGTGATAAATATTGTTGATAAAGATCCTTTGGGTAAATGCTTTTCAAAAAAATCTAGTTGAGGTTGAGTTTTATATTTGCTAATTTTGGGCTCCATACTTATTATTCTTGTTTTCTTTGTTTTGACAACATTATCCATCATAGGTGTATCCCAAAATGGATTTTTGGGGTCATCTAAGTGTTCTACAAGATTCTTGGAAATTCTTGGGTGAATGCCATTCCAAAAAGGCATAGGCAAGTTTTCTGACAAGGTAAGTATATTTTCCCAAATTTTCCCGTTTCCATTTTTTGGTATATCATCTTTATTTTTCATGTAATCTGCATATTGTTGTTCTCTGTAAACAAGTCCAGATATTATTCCTGCAGGGTCATATGGAGTTTGAGAAAACTTGTTTCTCATAACATGACGAACTCTAGAGGCAGTTGCCATAATTAATTCTCTTGAAAATTTTTCTACCATACGAATTAGTATAGCAAAATATTTATTTTTATTAAATATTATTCACCGCTAGCACGATCTAAGTTATTTATTTCAGTTAGCACTGCTTCGGTTTCTAGATGGCCGTGACCAGCTCTGGCAATTGCCGCTCCAGGGCCTCTTTTGCGCCTCTTGGTCTTAGCGATTGCAAGCCAATTATCTGATCTATGAGGCTTCAGTCCAATAGCAAGAGCTATTTTAGAGAGAAAGTTTGTTATTCCAGGTGCTCCATCGAGAGATTTGGGTGCATAAGTACTAAGTTTGGCATCTCTGACTGCTTCATGGCTATTAGTTGCGATGTCTTTTCGATTTTTTGCAATTTCCAAAAGAGATTCTCTTGCCTTTTGAATATCAAGCGAAGTTTGTTGTTTTTCTTGATCAAAAACTGTCTGTTGTCGCCTTTCTTCGGAAGTAATTCTAAATTTGTGTTGTTCAGCTCTTGCTGCTATTTCTAATGCTTTTCGTTCCTTTTCTGTGGATGCGGAGCTCGGATCAATGTTATCGGATCCAAATTCACCTTTATTTGAGCGAAATGCGCCTTCGCCACTATTTGCAGCACTATTTGCAGCCAGTGCTTGGGCAAAAGGATTCCAATTGTTGTTATCAGGAACTTGATTAATTTCAGATCCCAGAATTTCCGGTCCTGTTCGTTGACTAGGTAAGGTTGTTATTGATGCGCTAGTGTTTACTATGTTTGTTTTTGCCATTTTTTATATTTTTTAATGGAATACTACTACAATGTATCCGCAAAATTTCCTTATTATAGGATCAATGGGCAGTTTTGTCAACTAAGTAACTACTATTTAATAGATAAAAGATAGTCATCTACTTTTTGTCTTAAAATTGTTTGATTCATCATGTCAATATATCTTGGGTCAGCTTCTTGTTGTTTTCTTAGTTTTTTATCTGAAATTTTTTCAAACTCGGTATCGAGATCAGCTTTTTCAACAGTAATTTTTTCAGTTGTGGCGATTTCATTGATAATAAAACTCATTTGAAGTCTGCCCAATGCGCCAGTAGCTAGTTCGCTAGAAAGTTGTTCAAAAGTCATTTTTCGATGCTCAAGAAATTTTTCAAAAGGAAGGTTCATGTCTTTAAGTTTTAGACTAAGATTATCCAAATCATAGTGGACTTCTTCTTTGATTAGAAGCTCTTGAATTTCAGGCTTGATACCCTCAACTAGTTCTTTGTAGATAAATTGTAGAGTGAAGTTTTTCTCTTCGTTTACAGTTGGTTTTGCTGGTTTGTGTTTGTGTTTGTGTTTATCATCTTTGCATTCTTTTTCGTGTTTTTTAGCGGCTTCTTTATTTGCTTTAATCTGAGCGTCAATCTCTTTAACTGCCTGTTTTTGGGCCTTTTTAATGATTGTTTTATATGATTTTAAGTCAATCTTTGGTCTTTCGGCTATATATGCTTCCAATAGCCAATCTTTTCCTTTTTCGAGTGAGATAGGATTAAATTCTGGACGTGTTAGAGGTTGTTTGCCTGATTTTTTGAGTTCTGCTACATAGATTTCTGGTACAATTATTTGGAGGGCATCTTCAATAATTTGTTGTGGGTTCAAACTTTCTTCTGCAATTTTTGCAGGAACATTGCCTTTTCTAAAACCATCAATTTTGATTTTTTTAGCAAGCTTCTTGAGAGCTTTTTTGTAGGCTAGTTCGGCATCTTTTTTAGGAATTGTGAGTTTGATTACTGTGTTTGGAACAATTAGTGTTTTTGTCATAGATGGGTATTATATCTCAATAATCTTATTTTGTATCACGGTTTTGCTATTTAACATTCTGAATTGACCTCCCGCTTTTTACTTGTTGGTTTATAATGTTTTATTGAACTATCTTGATTACTTTATTGAGTGGCGCGTTACCAGAGTGGTCTAATGGCTAGGTCTGCAAAACCTCAGTTCGCGGGTTCAAATCCCGCACGCGCCTCATTTAATTTAAAAATGAAAAAAAAATTATACTACATTCATACTTTTGGTTGCCAATCAAATAAAAGTGATTCAGAGCGTATTGCTGGTGATTACGAGGCTAGAGGTTATGTTGAAGCCCAAAGTTGGCAAGACTGCGATGAGCTAGTGATAAACACTTGTGCAGTTAGACAGCGAGCTGAGGATAAAGCCAGAGGTTTCTTATATAATGTAATGGTTCATTTTAATGCCCTCAAGGATACAAACAAAGATGCTAAGTGTCCAAAAATTATTCTCACTGGTTGCATGGTTCATCATGGTGATGAAAAACTATATGCAATGATGCCGATGGTTGATGAGATTTTGCCTATTAATGAAGTTGGTTTCAATCAGGCAGCTATAAGAAAAGATAAGAAGCATGCTTGGTTACCAATTTCTACAGGTTGCAATTCATTTTGTACCTATTGCATCGTTCCTTATTCTAGAGGACGAGAAAAATCAAGAAGTATGGAATCAATAATGGAAGAAGTAGAGAGTTTGGTTGAAAAAGGTTATTCGGAGATCACACTTTTAGGCATGAATGTTAATTCTTGGGGTTTGGAAAAATTAGGTATTGGTTTTAGGAAGTTGATGATGAAAAATAAAGAATTTAAACGTGAAGATTTACCAGATACTCAATCGCAATATTTGAAGCCAAAAGGCATTCCTCCATTTGTAAAGTTGTTGCAACAAATTTCAAAATTTAACGAAATTGAAAAAATAAGATTTATGAGTAGCAATCCTTGGGATTTTCATGATGAGTTGATTGCTGAAGTGGGAAAAAATAAAAAAATTGATAGGTATGTGCATTTGCCAATTCAGTCTGGCAGTAATGCCGTGCTTTACAGAATGAATCGTGGCTATACCCGCGAAAGATATATCGAGGTTGTAGAAAAACTTAAGGCTACGGATCCAGATATTGTGATAGGTACAGATATTGTGGTTGGATTTGCTGGAGAGACCGAAGAGGAATTCCAGGAAACTGTAGATCTGGCAAAACAAATGAACTGGAAAGTGGGTTTTGTGGCTATCTACTCTCCTCGCCCAGGAACCGTTGGATGGAAAATTTATCCTGATAATATTCCACATAAAGAGAAGAAACGTAGGTGGGAAATTTTAGATCAAATCATTAATAAAGATAATTTAAGTCAACGTCCTGTGGTGATTTAATTTTTTAATAAATATTTAAAAACTCTCATCGAAACAAGTTCGAAATGTTCGTTTTTAAATATTTATTAAAAAAAACTATCGTTGAAAAAAGTTCGAAATGTTCGTTTTTAAATATTTATTAAAAAAAACTATACTTTAGAAAATGTAATACATAGATATATGAATACTTTAGTCTCAGTTTTAGGTCCAACAGCTACTGGCAAAACCTCATTTGCTTTAAAATTGGCGGAGCAAGCATTATCAATTGAAAGTATAACTGGAAAAAATTCTGGCAAAAAACTTTTTAGTGGTGTTGATTTAATTTCAGCTGATTCAAGACAAATATATCGAGGTCTAGAAATACTTTCTGGAGCAGATGTTCCCAATGAATTTAAAAAAGTTTTACCAAATAAAGAGGATGAGCAAAACATAGATGCCTTTATGATAGATGTTTTTCCATACTTCGAGAATAAAAACATACGACTTCATGGAGTTTCAATTATAGGTTTAAATGATGAATGGTCAGTGGCTCATTTTAAAAATTTTGCGATTAATATCATTAATAATTCTTTTGCAGATAATAGGTTGCCAATAATTGTTGGTGGAACAACTTTGTATATAAATCATTTATTTAACAAAGATAACAATTTGTATGTTAAACCAATTACAGAAGTTCGAAATAAAGCCAGTCAAATGACAGTTCAAGAATTACAAGAATGGCTTAGGTCGGTTAATCCAGAAAAGTTGGTCCAGATGAATAATTCTGATATCAATAACTCACGAAGACTTGTTCGTGCAATAGAAATTTCTATTGGAAAACCTGAGTTAGAAAAGATCATGAATTTGCCTGATGATATAAATAATATTAAAATTGGATTAACAACAGATTTAGAAAAAATCTCAGAAAAAATAAATAAAAGAGTTTTTGAACGTTTTAATAATGTGGTGGTTGATGAGGTCAAAAACCTCCATTCAACATGTCCTACGAGTTCAATTAATTCACCAAATTTTTCAACATCTAGCACAATTCTTGGCGCAAGTGACATTAGCTCATATCTTAATAATGAAATAGATCAGGAAAAATGCCTGGAAAATTGGGCTTTACACGAGTTTCAATATGCCAAAAGACAATTAATGTGGCTGAAGAAAGAAAAAAACATTATTTGGTTGGACGATTCGGCAAAATACAGCTATACTTTGAGTAGTAAACTATTTGAGAAACAAAATGAAAAAATATATATACAGTGACCACGCAGTCTCGATTTCTCCTTTTACAATTATTTTCACAGTTTTTTTCTTACTGAGTCTTTATGCTTTATATCAAATGAGATCAGTAATGATTTTATTAGTTTTGGCGTTCATAATCATGGTTGCTCTCAATCCAATGGTCAAATTTTTGACCCATAAATTGAAACTTCCAAAGGGAGTTAGCATTTTTTTATCATATCTTACTTTAATTGGATGGGTCTCACTTATAGTTGGTTTATTAGTTCCACCTTTGGCGAAAGAGGTTTTTCAGTTAATTAATTTGATAGATTTGCCAGTTTTTCAGGAAGAGATTCGTAACTTTACCTTTACTTTGCAAGAAATTAGTGCGGTAATTAAAAGTTTTAGTGGTTCTTTCGGCGCAATTTTTTCTATTATCAACAGTACCTTTACAGGTGTTATTACAGTGTTTACCCTAATAGTTATGTCTTTTTATCTCATGATGGAAAGACAGGTTTTGCATAAAAAGGTGTATTGGTTCACTTCTAAGCCAGAATATGTAGAAAAAATCAAAGATTTTATTAGTTCAATAGAAGAACAATTGGGTGGTTGGGTAAGAGCTCAAACAATTTTAATGTTCTCGATATTCGCAATAACTTATATTAGTCTTTCTTTAATTTCTATACCCTATGCTTTGCCATTAGCTTTATTAGCAGGATTATTGGAAATCATTCCAAACTTAGGTCCGACGATTGCTATGGTTCCCGCTGTGTTTGTAACGTATCTAACTTTTGGACCAGTTATGGCAGGAATAGTATTTTTGCTTTACATAATTATTCAACAGATTGAGAATAATGTACTTGTTCCAAGAGTGATGCAAACGAGTGCAAATGTTAATCCCTTGGTAGCTATAACCGTTATTTTAGGTGGATTCCAGCTTGGAGGAATAATGGGTGCTTTGCTTTCAATTCCAATATATATTATGGCTAGAACGTTTTATTCAAGTTTTGTTAGAACAAAAATCTAGTTTTACCTCTTTAATTTTCATATTATGGGCTATATAATAACATTTACCTAATTGACGAGACAATGGCTCTTATATTTATTTGTAGGAGAGGAAAGTCCGGACAGCAGAATAGATGGTGTCTCATGAAGTGTTGAGTTTCGATTTAACACGAGTGAGAGATTTGCAAAACTTGATTTATCAGGTGATGCAAAGCCAGTTAGAGCAACAGTGACGAATCGGGTGGCGCCGAGTGAAACGACTAAGCTTCAGAGTTCTTTTAATTTACTTTTTGTTTATTAAAAGAGGCAATCCTCCCAGCTGCAACTGACGAGCTTCACCGCATTATGGATCTGTTCCCTATTCTATTTTGTACCTTAGGGTATTAACTTAGATCGGTGATAAAGTCTCAGGCACTAGATAGATCATTGTCAAATACAGAATCCGGCTTATTGGCAGTTAGGTAAAAAAACGTCATCTTAAAATTGAGTATGACGTTTTTTTGTTTTACCGCTATAATGAACTAAAGTTTGAGTTATCAAATTAAGATAAGGAGATTTATGCCTAAGACAATTTATGAATCATTAGTTTTCTTAAGTAGTCAACTACTCACTGATATCGTTGTCTATCTACCAAAACTGCTTATTTCAATGTTGGTATTAGTCATTGGCTCTGCTTTAGCAAATACATTTAGAAAAGTTGTTATCAAATTGCTAGAAACTTTGAGAGTTTCTTCTGCTTTTAGTAAAACACCAGTTGAGCATTTTTTGAAAGATGCTGAAGTTGGAAATAAAATTGAAGAAATTATTGGCTCCGTATTATATTGGTTGGTGATGTTGGTGGTTATTCATACTACTGTAAGTATTTTGGGTCTAGAATCTTTGACCATAATTCTCGGTAGTGTTGTATCTTATTTGCCAACCGTAGTTTCAGCCATAATCATTTTGTTCTTTGGACTATTAATTTCTGGAGTGGTTGAAAGTTTGGTAAAAGGTGCAATTAAGAGCGTTGATGGCAAGAGTGCAAGATTGTTAGGAAGAATCTCTAGCTATGCTGTGATGACAGTTACAGTTTTGGCAGCTATATCAGAATTGGGAATTGCTAAAGAATTTATTTTAATACTATTTATTGGTTTTGTAGTGATGTTATCACTGGGCTTTGGTTTGGCAATCGGTCTTGGTGGAAAAGAATTAGTAAGCATGGCCTTGAGCGACTGGTATAAGAAGTTTAAGAGTGATACCAAAAGTAAATAGGTCGTACTCATGAGTTTTCTTGATGCAATTTTGTTAGGTTTAGTTCAAGGATTAGCAGAGTTTTTACCTATCTCAAGTTCTGGTCATTTAGTAATTGCTCAGAATCTTCTTGGTGTACAACAAGCAAGTATTTTCTTTGAAGTTTTTCTTCATTTTGCAACTGTTTTGGCAATTTTGATTTATTTCAAAAAAGATATTCTCGCTATTAAGCTGACGGAGATAAAATTAATAATAATTGGAAGTATTCCAGCGGCTATAATAGGAGTTTTGTTTAAGGATCAGATAGAAGTTTTATTTGAGTCAGTTGTAATAGTGTCAGTACTAATTATTGTTACTGGTATTATTAATTTGATCACAGATAGGAAACTCAATACTCTAGAGAAAACTTCTGAAAGCAAACTAGAACATCCTGATGTAAAAGAGATTGGGATTAAAGAGGTTTTAATCATTGGAATATTTCAGGCATTTGCAATTTTACCAGGAATTTCTAGATCGGGTTCTACTGTTGCCGGTGGAATTTTACAAAACATAGATAGAGTCAAAGCTTTTAGATTTTCATTTCTAATGGTTATCCCTGTTATTCTCGGAGCATCTTCGCTTCAATTGATTGAAGTGCTTGATTCTGGAATAGGCAGTTTAAATTTTGGTATCTTATTTGTTGGAGGATTAACAGCCTTTGTTTTTGGATTTTTGAGCTTGAAAATCTTTGAATACGTAATTAAAAAGGCTAGACTTGAAGTGTTTGGCTATTACTGTATCAGCTTAGGTTCTTTAAGTTTGTTGTTAAATTATTTTGTTAAGTAATCTAAAATTTTAGAACGAGATTTTTCTATATTGGAGTGCTTCGGCGACGTGAGATTCATTAATAAAGTTTGTCTTATTTGTATTACAGTTTCCATATTCCAAATCCGCAATTGTTTGCGCAACTTTAATTATTTTAAAATAACTTCTAGTAGAAATCACAAGTTTATTAGAGGCCTTTTTTAATAGTTGATCTGCCTTTGTTGAAAGTTTACAGTATCTTCGCACTTGCTTGGAGTTTAATTGTGAGTTAGTTATTAAATCAGTATCTACGTATCTTGTAAGTTGAATATCTCTTGTTTTAATAATTCTCTTTCTGATATTTTCAGAAGCTTCATTGAGTGATAGATGATGGTCGGAAATTTTTTTAATTTCAATTGCTTTTACAAAAACAACCAAGTCTATTCTATCGAAAATTGGACCTGAAATTCTTTTTTTGTATTGATCTAGCATATGATTATTACAGATGCATTCTTTTACTTCACTATTTTTATAACCACAGGGACATGGATTACTCGCGGCTATGAGAGTGAAATCGCTCGGATATTCGATCGATCCAGTTGCTCTTGAAATACTGATTACATTATCTTCCATTGGCTGACGTAAGCTCTCTAAGACGCTTTTTGGGAACTCTGAAAATTCATCTAAAAATAAAATACCTCTATGCGCTAACGATATTTCTCCGGGAGTGATTTGACTTCCCCCGCCTATCATGCCGGCGCGAGTAATCGTGTGGTGCGGAGACCTAAAAGGTCTATCTATTATAATTTCATTTTTAAGTAAACCTGCAACAGAGTAAATCTTTGTAGTTTCTATTGCTTCTTTTTCAGTTAGCGGTGGCAAGATGCTAGATAAAGCTTTTGCCATCATACTTTTTCCAGCACCTGGTGGTCCAATAAGTAGAACATTGTGTCCTCCTGCCGCAGCAATTTCTAGTGATCTTTTAGCAAGTTTTTGTCCATAGATATCTGCAAAATCTATTTTAAAATGCAAACTGCGTTTAGAACTAATAATTTTTTCGTATTTTATCTTTTTAATTTTCGTGGGTAGTTCTTTTTCAGTTTTTAAAATCAAATCATTGAGATGTTTAACTGGATAGATATTTATATTGGAGATTAATATTACTTCATTTCTATTATCAAAAGGAATAAATACATTTTTGATTTTCATTTCTTTAGCAGCAATAACCAGTGGTAATAAACCGGTTATTTTTTTCACTCTTCCACTTAGAGAAAGTTCGCCAAAAAACATTGCATCTTTTGTTTCAATTAATATTTTTTCATATGCCTTTAGAATCCCAACTGAAATAGCTAAATCAAAACCACTTCCTTTTTTTTGAATATCCGCAGGTGCTAAATTTACTATAGTTCTTTGAGATTTTGGCCTAATGTTTGAGTTGATGAGAGCTGTGGTAATTCTTTCTTTAGATTCTTCAATTGATTTTGATGGCAATCCAATAATTATTAATTGAGGTTTGCCACGAGTGAGATCTACTTCTACCTGAATTTTAATTGTTTTTAGTCCACTAATGGTAGCTGTGTTAATAAAAGTGAGCATGCTTAAGATACTACTCAATTATTATTACACCAAGTTTGCATGAAAATTTAGTTGCTGAAATTAAAGTTTTGCAAGTTGCTCAACTAGCCTATTGCAGTAGCCCCATTCATTGTCATACCAACTAATGATTTTAACAAGGTTTCCACCAACTACATTGGTAAGATCCAGATCAACGATTGATGATTCAGATCTGCCTACAATATCTGAAGAAACAATTGGATCATTTGTAACGGCTAGAATGCCTTTCCATCTGTTTTCTTTACTGGCATCTATGAATGCTTGATTGATTTCTTCCTTAGTGACATTTCTTTTTGTTATAAAAACCATGTCAGACAGCGATCCAGTTGGGGTAGGAACTCTAATAGCAATGCCATCAAAGATACCTTCTAATTCAGGGATGATTTCAGTTGTAGCCTTTGCAGCACCTGTGGTTGTAGGGATAAGATTTTCAGCTGCCGATCTAGCACGTCTCAAATCTTTATGAGAATTGTCTTGGGTATTTTGATCATCAGTATAGGAATGAATTGTTGTAAGCATGGCTTTCTCAACTCCAAAGATGCTGGTCATTATTTGAGCTACAGGTGCCACACAATTTGTGGTGCACGATGCGTTTGAGAATATCTTAGCAGTGTGATCAACTTCGTTAACACCGATGACACTAGTGCTTATGTTTCCACCTTTAGATGGAGCTGTTAGCAGAACTTTTTGAGCTCCAGCTTCTAAATGTCCTGATGCTTTTTCTTCTGTGTTGAAAATTCCAGTGGCTTCAATTACTACATTAACTTCATATTTTGCCCAAGGAATTTTTTTAGGGTCGCGTTGAGCCGTGACGACAATTTCGTGATCGTCAATAACTATACTTCCTAGAACTGGATTTTCATCGGTAGCATTTTTTACTGATTGGACTTTATTAATTTTTATATCTCCAGTAAATACACCATAATTAGTATCGTATTTTAACAAATGAGCCCATTGATCAATTTCCATCGAACCAGATGTATTAATAACTTTTAAATTAGAATTTTCTCTACCTTTTGCCCACCAAACCCTAAGAAATGTTCTTCCAATTCTTCCAAAACCATTAATGCTAAAATTTTTCATAGGTTCCTTTGTCTGTTAATTATTGTACAAATTTTGTTTCAACATTATTGCTTACGTATGTTCCAATGTTTTTACCTTTAACGGCCTGAAGTAGACTATCTCCATCAAATAGTTTGAAAACCATCAGAGGCATATTGTTTTCCATGGACATAGCCAGAGCTGAGGTGTCCATGATTTCCACATCGGTTATTTGAATGGCATCCTTGAAAGTTAGCGTTGCAAATCTTCTTGCGTCATTGTGTTTTTCTGGATCTTTGTCATAAATACCGTTTACTTTTGTAGCTTTCATTAAAACATCACAGTGGAGTTCTAAGGCATGAAGGGATGCTCCAGTATCAGTTGTTACATATGGTACTCCTGTACCTGCCCCCAAAATAACTACTCTTCCCTTTTCCATGTGTCTAATTGCTTTTCTTCTAATAAAGTTTTCAGCAACTGATGGCATTGAAAGTGCTGATTGCAATCTAGTTGGAACCCCGATTTGTTCTAAAGCATCCTGTAGCGCTAGGCCATTCATAACTGTAGCCATCATTCCAATATAGTCTGCAGTTGCTCTATCAATTCCTTGCTTTGATCCTGCTACACCTCTAAAAACATTTCCTCCTCCAATAACAATAGCAATTTGAACATGTTCTGTATATATTTGTTTAATTTTTTCTGCGACTTCTATTGCAGCAACTGGATCGATTCCAAAGTTTCTATTTCCCATCATTGCTTCACCACCAACTTTAAGTAAAATTCTTTTAAATCTTTTTGGAGGCATAATGATCTTTCATTTTATTTATATATTTAATTTTGTTCTTATTCTTAGTAATTTCCAACGAATATTATCTCCAATTTTAAATATTTGGTAAAGAGGCGGATTAACCACATAGTCATATGTTCCTAAGAATTCAACTAAGTCTCCTCCATATCCCATTTTAAACTTGTGAAATCCATACCATTGATGCTTTTTGTTTGGTTCTGGCCCAAGAGAGCCCCACATGTCGAGTATAGAACACTTTTCTTTTTTTCCTAGTTTGATCATTTCCCACATCATAAGATTGTTGGCCATGACATCTCTATGTATCGACCTAGATGACCCGTAAGGGTAGTAAATAATTCCGTTAAAGATAAACATTATCCAGCAGGTTAAAACATTTTTTTCGTAAACAGCATTAAAGATTCTCAGATTTCCTGATTGTCCTAGTTTTTCCCACATATTTCTGAAGTACTCAGGTGAGTGAGCATAGAATCCTTGTCTTTTGGTTGTTTCTTTAAGAATTTCAATATATTGTTCCATTCCTTCAGCAGAAGTATTTTCAAAAATTCTCACACCTTTTTTGTATGCTAAATTAATGTTATATCTGGTTTTACTAGCAAGGTTTCTAAATAATATTTCTTCAGGTTTTGTAAGGTCTAATCGAAAAGTATATTTTGTGAATAATGGTTTTCCTGGTACGCAACCATTTTCGATTAAAAACTTTGTGATATTCTTGTGAGCAGATGGAGAGCCAACTTTTTGAGCTATATTTGGTTCTATTTTTATGAAAATTGCGTTATTTTTTTGTGCTAGATCTTTTAAAGTTGCGAGTTGAGTTGCGTCTGGCATGCTTCCTCTTGGAAAGTAGCCGACATTTTTATTTAAAAAAGGCACCGGATGGAAAGTTACCTGCAGTGCTTGAGTTAGTTTTGATTTTTTGTAAGTGCCTACTCTTTCGACTGTTAGACCAGTTTTTTTCTTAAATTCACCCCATTCCCATGACTGGAGAGGATGACCGACGACCATATTATAATCATTTTTTTCTTCTTGTCTTATGGATCGGATAAACATATCTAATCTGCATTATACGTTAAATTAATTAACTCTCAATAAGCTTGTCGATGTCAAAATCACCAGCGAGAACTCCGTCTAAAAGATCATCATCGATGACGATTCTTCTTGTAGGTTTAGCTGGTTTTTTCTTGAAACCACCGTCGTAGTTGGGCTTGTAATCATTTTTGGCATTTTTTGAGTTTCGACTGTAATTGTTATACCTTTTTGGCTCTAACTCAAGACTGAGAAGCTGTTGCGGAATATCTTCGATAAACCTACTTCGCATTGCTGAAATATTTGCTCCATATTGGAATCTTGATCTCGAGTAGGTTAAGTATAAACATGATTTTGCTCTAGTTATACCAACATAACAGAGTCTTCTTTCTTCTTCCATTTGCTCATTGTCCATCAACGACCTTGAATGAGGTAGCAAGCCATCTTCCATGCCTACCATTAAAACTACTTCAAACTCCAAACCTTTTGCCGAGTGAAGACTCATTAAATTTACATAATGGCTATTTTCGTTTGGGTCTCCTTTATCGGCAAATTGATTATCTTGAATTAGTGCGATATTTTCTAAAAATTGAGAAACATTATCAAACTGAGCCGCGACATTTAACAGTTCGTCAACATTTTCTTTTTTGGCAATGTTTTCTTCGGTATCTCTTTTAAACTTGTCGATATAGTTAGTGACTTCAAGAATCTCTTTTAAAATTTCGGCAGCGGTATGGGTAACTTTAGTTTT
>Ga0180007_10004223_pt1 | contig 15343 bp, 13 predicted proteins | sample MM_PC_MetaG_FD_121122 | JGI IMG/M metagenome (GOLD analysis project Ga0180007, IMG submission 121122) | Groundwater microbial communities from the Aspo Hard Rock Laboratory (HRL) deep subsurface site, Sweden - MM_PC_MetaG | ecosystem: Environmental > Aquatic > Deep subsurface > Groundwater... | reverse complement strand
TAATTATAATTGTTCCGCATGCAAATTCATATGCAAATTTGACAGACATTCAGCATAAAACTAATTTTACGGAGGATTCTTTCGATATTTACTTACTAAATGAATACGGATTAAACTCCCTTTTTCTAGGAAAAAAGAATTTATTTTTCATCATCAATGGAAAAAGTATATGCCTTTCAAGAGTTATCTTAAAATCTTTTTGAATGGCCTCTATGACGATTTATGTTTTGAATTCAGGGTTAGAAAGTGAATGAAACTGATTGCATGAAAATTTTAATGGTTCTAAAAAATCTGCAGTTTTCAAGTGTCGTTCAATCACTATAACTCTTTTTTTGTTTTGAACCAAAATTAAGAGGCTGTACAATATGCCTCTTTTGCATTTTTTAATTTTGACCAATTATTTTTATCTACGGTTGACGCAAATAGATTTTTCAAAATAAAAATGTCTTGGTTTATTAAAGACAGGACAACCAGATGAAACGTAAAAAAAAGGAACAACGGGCTTTTTTGATAGAGGAAATGAGAAATTTTGATTAAAAAACTGAGATAGAACGCTTTTTCTAATTTTTCTTTTTCAAAACCATTTAGGCACTCACGAGCCCCCTTGGGTAATTTTCCTATCCTCACTAAAGGTATGTCAATAAATGCTGTGTTTTCTTTATTTACGAAATCTATTTCCTTACCTTCAAAAATCTTTTTGAATTTTTGGAAATTTTCCAAAAAATATTTTTTAGATACCAGAAATTGATTAATGTTTAAAAGTTTGTTAAATTCTTTTTTCTTTAGGTTCTCAATTGCCCTCCGACTTGTTTTAAAAACCAAATAATCTCCAAGATATTTAGAATAAATTGAATAATCACAACAACTAATTTCTTTTTTCGTTTTTTCTAAAGAGTAGGCTTGTAGATACACCCTATGTTCCATGTTATGCTGTTTCCCTTGAGAAAAATAAACGTAAGACACTTTCTTAAGATCTTCTTCAATTTTTTTTCTGTCATTTATAAAAATTTCTTTTGTAATTTTTGCAACTTTTTTATTTATTTTAGGAAGATTTTTTCTAGAGAATGTTGACTCTTCCATCAATATTTTTTGAAAAACTTTGTTTATCTGTGCAGAGAAACTATATTCTTCAATGGTTTTCCTATACGCTTTTTCTGCAATTTCCTCTCTTTCTTTTTCATGAGAAAGGTAATATTTTATCTTGTTTGTTAAATCTTCTTTATCCTTAAACATAACAATCTCTTCATTTTCCTTGAAATATTTTAAATATCCTGGAAAGTAGTCTATCAATTGAAAAGATTTGGTGGCCGCACACTCAAGAACTCTTGCTTTAAAATGTGGTTCGCCAACGTCATTCTTCGAGAAGCTAATATTTATCTTACTTTGATTTACAATCTTTGCAAATTCTTCGCCATTCGGAATCCCTTTGTACACCTTTTTGAACTCTGGGTAATTAATCCAGCCATGCCCCCAAAGACCAACGTTTACTTTTTTATCTATTAAATATTTCATTACTGGAATTCTAGGTGCGAGGGACGAACCAATAAAAGACACATCATATTTTTTTTTAAGATTGAGAGGTTTAAAGTTTATAATAGCTGCATTGTAAAATGGCATTGTGTTTTTGAGACCATCTTTTTTGTAATCGTGAATATAATCGGTTTGAGCAACTAGATAATAGTCTACAAACAACGCATAGTACCTTGAAGAGAGTTCGAAAGCAAAATCATCATCTCCAGAGTATACGATGGTTTTTGTTAAAGGAGATATCTTGTTAATCTTTTCGATTAATCCAATGCCAAAATCTCCACAGTCTGGTAGCAATAAGACATAGTCTGGTTTTTGCTTTCCTACAATCTCAAAAAATTTCTTTTTCATTGCTTCTTGTCCCAACTCGAAAGTTTTTTTTCTTGGGTCAAATAAAATTACCTCTTTAAATAGCTTATTAAATCCCACACTCCAACTTTTGAAAAATTCCCAGTTGTTATTTTCACACATCCATGTTGCAAATAAAAGAGTTTTTTCTTTCAATATTTGTTCAGTATTTTTAATAGTAAATTTTTTCATTTTCCTATATTCCTTAAATACCATTCGACTGTGCTTTTTAATCCTTCGTCAAAACCCGTTTTAGCCTGGAAATCGAATTCTTCTCGAGCTTTGGAGCCGTTCATGCATCTTCTTAATTGTCCTTCGGGCTTTGCAACATTCCAAATTATTATTCCTCTATAGTCCATTAAACGAGAAATTTTATTGTATAAATCTTTCATAGTTATTTCCATTCCAGAACTAAGGTTAACTGGCTCGGACCCATTATAAGTTTTCAAAGCGGCGATTATTCCTCTTGCTGCGTCTTTTATGTATAAAAATTCTCTGGAAGCGTTTCCAGAACCCCATGCTTCTATTCTGTCCATTCCATTTCTTATTGCTGTATCTATTCTCATTATTGCCGAAGGTATAACATGTGACTTCTCAGGATCTAAGCTGTCTCCAGGCCCATATATATTTGCAGGAATAATATAAATTGCATTAAATCCGTATTGCTGCCTATAAGCTTGTGCTTGCACTGCTAAAATTCTGGTTGCTAAACCAAATGGCGCAAGCGTTTTTTCAGGAAGACCATCCCAGAAATCTTTCTCTTCCAGAGGTATTGGAGCACTTGCCGGATAGGCTATAGCACTACCAACAGCAACAAATTTTTTTACATTGTTTAATCTTGCTTGTTCCATCATATAAGTCCCCATAAGAAGAGTGTCTAAATAAAGTTCAGCAGGATGCTCTTTGTTATGGCCAATTCCAGCAGCAGTTGTTGCCAGATGTATTACAATATCTGCATTAAAATCTCTAAAGAGTTTCTCGACACTTTTAAGTTTCCTTAAATCATAAGTTTTACTTCTTGGAACGGATATATTCTCTTCTAGGACTTTTTCTTTTTCAATTAGTTGTTGAATTATATGTCTTCCTAAGAAACCTGCCCCGCCAGTAACGATAATTTTTTTGTTTTTTAAATTCATTTTATTGAATGTGTTTATGAATATTTAGTCTTTCACTGTTTAAAGGTTTGCTATTTTCAGTGTATTCTTCCATGATTTATTCTGATTAGTCCACTTTATAAGAATTGTGTTTAGACAAAAATCTCAATTACAGAGTGTAACTTGCGAACAATAATGTTTATATACGAGAGTTTTCGAACATAATCATGGCTGAAAAAAGAGTTGCATTTATTACGGGAATAGGCGGCCAGGATGGTTCATACCTTGCAGAATTCCTTCTTAAACAAGGGTATCAAGTTAGAGGTATGATACGGAGAGCCAGCTCTCCAAATACTGAAAGAATTCTTCCGCTAATAGAACAGTACTGGGAATCGAAAAACCCTGATGTTAAATCCTTAGATTCCCCATTCTTTTCTCAGTATGGTGATTTGACTGATGCTTCAAGCGTTCGCAGTCTCTTAGAAGAATTCCACCCTGATGAAATTTATAATCTTGGAGCGCAAAGTCATGTTGCGGTCAGCTTCCAAAATCCTTTGTCAACATTAGACATCAATTTAATGGGCACTATGAGAATTCTGGACGCTATTAGAGACATGAAACTTCCATGTAGATTTTATCAAGCTTCATCTTCAGAAATGTTTGGAACTTCGCAGCCACCACAAAATGAAAACACGCCTTTTAGACCTCAAAGTCCTTATGGAGTAGCTAAAGTTGCTGCTTTCAATGCTGTCCGTATGTACAGAGATGCTTATGGGATTTTTGCCTCAAACGGAATTCTATTTAATCATGAATCTCCAAGAAGAGGAATTAATTTTGTAACAAGAAAGATAACAATGGGCTTGGCAAAAATTCTGGTTGGCAAAGATAGAAATATTGTTTTAGGAAATTTAGACGCAAAGAGAGACTGGGGGTTTTCAGGAGAATACGTTGAGGGTATGTGGAGAATTTTGCAACATGAGAAGCCAGATGATTTTGTTATTGCTACAGGAGAAACACATACTGTAAGAGATTTTATGCGAGAGTCTTTTGCTCTTGTAGGCTTAAATTATGAAAATTTTTTAGTCTCGAGCGACAGATACAAAAGACCAGCAGACGTTCCAGCGCTGTTAGGAGATTCAACAAAAGCAAGAAAAATTTTAGGATGGAATCCTCAAGTTAAATTCAAAGAAATAACAAAAATGATGATTGTAGCAGATTTAAAAGATAAATTTGAAAAAACAGGTAATGTTCCAATTGAACGGGGTGTCATGAGAGACGATGATTATTATCTTGGGATAGGGAGAGACTTAGCTTCTAAATTGAGAAAATCTTAAGAATTTAGTGTGATTCTTGATGATTGACAGAGAACGATGAAAATCCTCAAGCTATAAATTTTTAATTTTATCAAGAACTCTTGGAGACTATAGACTCGCTAACTCTAAATGTATCCGACTCATAATCTTTGCCACCTCTTTTTCCTTCACTAAAGACAATAAACTGCGCGTCTTCAGGAAATCGGAGAGCATGAATTTCGTCGGGTGGAGTTGTTAATATGTCTCCAACTTTTAACAAAACACATTTTGCTGGTTTGTCTGAGCCAAGTGGTTTGTGCCAATATTCCATTGAACCTTTAGTCATAAGTACATGCTGAATAGATTTTTTATGATAGTGATCTCCTCTTTTGGCTCCTTTTTTTGAATCAATAACTGCAACATGCTCAATGTTATGTTTGAAAAATACGTCTACGATTCTCCCTCGCTCATCTTCATGAAGTTCAAGGGGAGATTGAACATTTTCCCAAATATTTTTTTTTTCCATAGTTCCCTGTCGTATTACGAGTTAATAAATATTTTTATCAAAAAGTTTATTCCGGAACAAGAAACCGTATGCGCGGATTAATCTCGTACAACTTTCTTTTTAGTTGGGTGGCGATATTCCAAGAAAGAATTAGCGCATAGACCTCCGGGTATCTTGAAAATATCTCATCGCCAACGATTGGTATTCTTGTGAGCGGAGTATATTTACCTTGTTTGTGTGAAGAAGCATCTGTTACAAGGTCTATTACGTTATGACCCAAATTGTAAAAATTTAGGAGGGTATTACCTTTTGCAGCAGCGCCCACAGCGATTATGGGAACACCACTATTTTTCGCTTCGTAAAATTTAGTTAGAAATCTATTTCTTTGGGATGTTATTCTTTGCAGAAATTTCTTATACTCCCCTGGTTCAAAAAGCCTTGCCTCGTTTTCTTTGCTTACCAAATCTTCAAGGTCAGAACATCTGTCTTCTTCATTTTGTGCATAGACTCGAAGAGAGCCACCATGATAATCAACTGTTTCAACAAACTTAGGAAACATTCCGGCCAGTTTTAGTATTCCTGCAGAAGAACGTGCTGTGAAATAAGTTACGTGCTCGTGATAAATTTGGTCAAATTTGCCTGTTTTAAATCCTTCATACCAATAAGGTAATTCATAAACAAATGCGCCTTGTGGTGCAAGCAGGTGGCGAACGGCTACTGCAAAAGAAAGAGGTTCATTAGAATGGTTGAAAACATTATTGGCAACTATAAGATCTGCTTGACCATGCTCCCGCAGGATATTACTCGCAATATCAAGATTAAATACTCCTTGAACTGTTTTAATATTTCGCTCTGCTGCGAGTCGCATCATACTCCCAGAAGGGTCGACACCGAGAACACGTGCCCCATTGACTGCGAATTGCTGTGCAAGAAAACCGTCATTAGAACCTATCTCTACGACAAAAGCATCTTTCTTCAGTTCGACTTTGCGTGAGACATCACTAGCAAACTGTATCCAGTGATTACGCGAAAATCCTGAATTTGAGGATGTATACGAATAATCGACGCTACAATATCTATCTTCAGCAGGCGTAACACAACGCAATTGAATGCCACCACAATCCGCGCATAAGTCCATAATAAGGGGGTATATCACATCTGGGTGGGATAATTCGCTTTGCGGAATGAAAGTATCAGCAAAAGGATGCATTCCTAAATCTATTACTTCATTTAGTTTTTTTGAATCGCAAATAAGGCAGGAATCCCGGATCATTATATCGCCTCTTGATCTTTATCTTTCCCAAGATAGGGGCCATTTTTTACTTCAAGTAACTTTGATTCTTCTAAAGCTTTAACGCTATGTCCTCCCCTGTAAGTAACGTAACAATCGCCTCCCTTTAGAACTTCTCTTTTGATAGGTAAACCGTTTATATCGTAGAAGTCTACTTCGATAGTTCCAGAAATAACAACGACCATTTCTTGAGTGGACTCAATAAGTCGTGACATTTTCATATGTCTGTGTGCCTGAACAGATTCTCCTTGAGTAAGTCTTATTGCTGCAGCTTGTAAAGGCTCTCCTTCAGAAGCAAAATCCTCTCTTCTTTGAGTTATATCCCTCCCTCTTTGAATTACATGAACTAACTCCCCCAAGTTAGTACGAGAATAAATTGGTTCCATTGAAAAATGCCGGTAGAGGAGTATAAATATTTTATTATAGTTGATTTTCTTTGTAGAATCCTAACATTTTTGTATCAAGAGAGAAAATTAAAAATTGCTCTTGCATGCATCCTATCCATGTTATAAATTCTATGACTTATGACGAACATATTTTTTTATGGTGATTATAGCATTTCAGCACCAAAAACTAACGTGAAATTATCTTTCTTTTAATTGTTCTTAGTATCATGACATCATTCTTATCTAAAGAACCTGTTAGAAACATTGAAAAAACATAGAGCAGAATAAAAAGAAAACTGCAAGATACCAAGCTGATTAAACTGGCGGTTAAATTTGCCCTAAGATAGAGTGCTAAAATTGTTGGAATTATGGATGCTAACAAAACTCTGAACATTTTTCTTCTTAATGGGATAATATCTAAGTAACGCTTTGTTTCAAAAAATAGAATTAGGGTTAATAAAATCCATGAAATTGCTGTTGCCAATGCTGCGCCAGTTATAGAATATTTGGGGACTAAAACGACATTTAGAAAAATGTTAACAGAGGAGGATATAATTAAATTTGCTAAAAACAACCTAGATTTTCCAATCATGAAAAGGAGGCTGTTAAAAATGTATACTGGGCTTGATAGAATACCTCCAATTGAGAGAATTCTTAAAGCGTTTGTTGCTATGAGATAATCTTTCCCGAATAAAATGTTTATGATTGTGCCTGGAAAGATGAACATGAGAATAAAAAGTGGCAAATTCAATATAAAAATCCACTTTACAACCTGTTTGCTTATCTCTTTTATGATCTCACGGTTTCTCTTTGAAAATTCTCTCGTGATTAGCGGCGCAAAAAGCTGTGTGAATAAGGAAGGAACTAACATTAATAACATTACTATAGGTATTGCTGCGTTGTAGTATCCTACTGATTTTGCATTCTCAAAAAAACCGATTACAAAGGAATCTGCCCAGTAAAATATGGTTCCAATTATTCCAGCAAACATAATTGGCCAAGAGTAAGAAATTAACATTCTCTTGATAAATTTTTTCGTCTCTTTTTTGAGATGCTCCTTTTTGAATATCTTTGGGAGTTTATGCTTACAGAAGAAAAAAGCTAAAGACAGGGTTACAATAACACTTAAGAGATGAGAGAAGATAACTGAGTTTACTTTCATTCCAAGGAAGATTAAGAAGATTAAAAAGAGAACATTAATTGCTGGCTGTAAAATGTTCGAGATGAAAGAGTGCCCGGAGATTTTTTCGAAAGATCTTATAATTGATAAAAAGATGCCCAAAAAGATGGAAAATGGAATTGATAAGCTAAAGATTTTTAAGAAAATTATCAGACCTTCATTATGAAATATTTTTATTGAGATGGTATCTGCCAATAGAAATAAGAGTAACCCTCCTAAAAGAGATGAGAAGAATAAAAATTTTACTGAAAATTTGAAAACATATCTTATTTTATTAATCTCTTTTTTTCCACGAAAAAGAGGAATAAACCTCAATAGTCCTTCGCCGAGACCGAAAAAAATTAATGATGTGAAAATTCCAGTGACCATAAATGCCAATGTAAATAAGCCGTAAATTTCTGGTCCAAAATGTCTTGCTATTATTACTCTATAAATGTAAGTGAATATTTTTGATAAGATAACTCCAATTAAGACTATGGTGGAAGATTTCGCGAGAAGTTTTAAAGATTTCTCAACCTTTTCATTATTCTTTTTCATAGTAGTTAAACAGACCTCTGCTTTTTATTTGTTGCTGTGGGCTTTTTATAAAAAATTCTTGATTTCTCCTGGAAACTTGTTTTACCTTGAAATCATAGGAATTGTATGAGTCCAATATAAAAAAATAGCAAAGACAGAGAAAGTTTTATTGGGAAGATTATAAAGAATGTGTGTTCGCATTAATATTTACGCTTTTTTGACATACCACTTATCTTGAGAATTATTAGTTTAAAGAAATATTAGGCGGGGTGTGAAGGGCCTAATTGTGTAAGTGTTTTTGGTTTCATAAACACCTCCCGAGTAATCTTTAGTAGAACTACCGGAGAGAGCATTGCTGTAATTACTGCTATCCATAACGCTGTCTTTCCAATGCGATTAAGAGATATTTGAAAGATTCCGCTAGGAGTGTATTTATCATACCAGTCATCTTTTGCCCACCCCACTGGATAATAAAACCAGTCATGAGTCTGATAAATAACTGAATAAATTTGTGGATTTGTGTCAATTCTAATTTTATAAACTTTAAAGTATGGCTCGCCCGGAAATTCTTCTCCTCCGCCGTAAATTATTTTTTCTTGAACACTATTATTTCCCATAAACTCTACAAGTTGTTCTACACTTTGATTAAACTCTGGTTGATTACTAATTGTCCCCCATCCACAATCATCTGGGACACATTCTATAAAGTAAAGATCTGCTTGAGTAGTTTTTGGCAACCCCTGATTTATCTTTAATAACTCTTGAAAATGAGAAGATTCCAAATAAGCTTTATCATTAAGCATCCAAGCAATTCTCCCTCGATAAATCCTTGCATCAGCTATAATTATATCGTTTTCATTGAAGTTTGAAATTGCATAATCTCTTAACTTGAAAACCGCTGATTTGCTTGTGAGATTTGGCATTAATAAATAAATATTGATTATAAATACTAAAGCGAGAAAGGTAAAGATTAAAACTTTTTGATTTTTTTCTTTTTTGAAAATTTTTGACATAGAATGTATAAAGACTGCTGCCGATAAAGACAGTAACGGAACAAAAGAGGCGAAATGTGTTGCTAAATAAGCTGTGCCAGCTATGAATATAAATGGAATTGCGTGTAAGAGGACGATTGCTTTGCCCTTTTTGTACTCTTTTTTAAAGAGTATTAAAAAAAATCCTCCCAAAGCCAATAGTGATATTGCTGGGTCATATAACGAAAAAGCATCAAAGGCCGAAGACAGCCCAACTGAAAAAAGTACATCGATTGAAAATGTTTGGTCATAACCAGCTAACCCTGCAAATACCTCTCTATTTATATTGAAAAATCGAGAGAACTGGATGTCTGTTATTCCTTTTTGTTTGTATAGTATGATGTTATATGCGAAAACAGGCATCATTAAAAATAGGAATAAAATGATTGACAAAACAATCCTTTTGTAATTTTTATTCAGAAATTTTTTCCTTTCTCCAACAGGCTCTTTTTTTATAAAATAGAAAAAGTATATGATTAATGGAAAAGCAAATGGAATAGCAATTGGTTTGATTAGAACTGCTACAGCCATAAACAGAACAGAAAGATAAGATATTTTCTTTTTCTCTTCCAACCCTTTAATGAATAAATAAATAGAGAATAACACAAAAAATATCATTGCCTCATCCATTTCCATTAGGGCATACCTTATAAAATACGCGGAGACTGAAAACAAAAATGCGGCGATTAAAGCAATTTTCTCATTAAAAATTCTTTTTCCTAAAAGGTAAACCAGCAGGATAGTTAAAGTTCCGAAAAAGATAGATAGAAATCTTCCCCCGATAGAAGTTACCCCAAAAATCTTATATGAAATATCTGTGAGATAAAACCAAACCTGGGCTTGATTTTGATTATTTATTACTCCGGAGCTTATTATATCAATGGCGTGGGTCCCAAAAACCACCTCATCCGCTACTGGGCCAACATTATTTGCCACAATCCCTCTTAGAATTGCGCCCATAATCATGATTAACAGCAGATATTTTGCGTTATTTTTGGAGAAGATGAAGTCAACACTTTTATTTAAAATACGATTGCCCACTGTTTCATTACTCATTTGTTATTATTATTAAAAAAGTATAAAAATATATCTATTGGGGATTTTGTAACAGTCGCGCTTTGGGTCTGTGACATACCAATAGAAAAGTGTCTGCTTTGTTTCTGTCTATGTCTTTTTCTCTTTTAATAAAGCTGTTTAAAAGCAAGTCAGAATAACTTATGTTATTCAATTTCATGGTTGAAGCCAACCCAATTTTATTTATCCCGTCAAATAAATTTTTTGGAAGGAAGTCTCTTAATAACCTGTAAGGAGGGTTTAATAATTTTCCACTCGCTTTTTTAATCCCTGAAATAAAAAGTTTATTGAATGGCTGGCTTTTTATGAGGTCTATCTTTAAATTCTTTCCAAACACCCCCAGTCCTAAATCGTTAAATTCAACAAAAGTATATTCATGTTCGTGCGCTGGGTTTAACCTATATTTTTTGTCATCCTTTGGATTTTGGGCATAAAAATCTTGTCCTTGTTTTCTGTTTGGAGTTCCTACAAAAGCATATCCTCCTTCTTTTAAGAGTCTATAGATTTCTTCCATGAATTTTTTGCCCTCTTTTTTTGTCAGATGCTCTATCACATGGGAAGAGATAACGAAATTAAATGAAGAGTCTGGGAGATGTGTTCCTTGTGCCTTGACTTGATTAAATATTGTTCCTGTTTTGCTGTAAAATTTTTTTCCGTGCTCTATGCTCTCTTTGCAGTAGTCAACGCCATGGACTTCTAATTTAGGAAAATTAACCTTAATGTAACTTACGCCTCTTCCTGTACCACAACCAAGTTCGATGAGTTTCATTCCTTTTTTTATTTTAATCCTATTTAGATATCTAATTAGTGATAAATAAACTGGCATAGTTGATCCGTAGTGTGTAAATGGGAATCTTGTTTCAGAGCCAGCCCCCTCTTTTGCAATCTTATTCCATTGTCTCCAGTCATTGAATTTGTGCCATTTAAATGAAGGGGGTAGATTTTTCTCAGTCCATTTAAGATATTCTTCTGCTTCTTTTTTTAGTTGAGAATATTCAATTGATATCATTTGTATAGAGACATTGCGAATAGTATTGCACTTAACATGTTCCTGATTGATTACCACCCCATTAATTTATAAAATTAATGGTAGTAAAGCAGAACCATGGATGCTTAATTAGGGTATCGGAATATCTAATCCCTTTATCTACAAAAAATATATAAGCTGCTGAAAAACTCTGTAATTGATGAAAAAGGATGAAGAGATTTTAATTATTGGGGGTGGCCCTGCTGGAATGGCTTGTTCTATGGAACTATTGAAAGCAGGCAAAAAGTCTACAACTATTGAGAAAGAGGATTGCGTTGGGGGTCTTGCTAAAACATTTGTCTTTAAAGAAGGAAAAAATGTTTTTAGAACAGACATTGGCCCACACCGATTTTTTTCAAAAAATCCTTATCTCTATTCATTTATAGAAGAGCTTTTACATGAAAAGTGGTTAGAAGTTCCACGTCTTACAAGGCAGTACATAGACGGTAAATTTTACGATTATCCTATTAATGCATCTCAGGCTTTTAAAAATCTTGGAATCTTAAAGTCTATGAATATTGGACTGGATTATATCTTTGCATTTATTGATTATAAAATACTTGGTAAAAAGATTGTTAGCTTTGAAGATTATGTCATAGCAAATTTTGGAAGATCTCTTTCTGAGATGAATATGATAAATTACACAGAAAAAATATGGGGAATGCCTTGTAAATATATTCATCCTGATTGGGCAAAACAAAGAATTAAAGGATTGAATCTAATTAGTGCAACTAAAAGTGTAATATTTAAGAAAAAAGGGAAGAATAATATTAAAACTCTTGTTGACCAGTTTTATTACCCCCAATATGGAACTGGTTTGATTTATGATACTATTGCTAAAAAACTTGGTGAAGGTGGAAGCAAGGTGATTACTAAAAGTTTTCCTAAGAAAATAAAGCATAAAAATTCTAAGATTGTTGAAGTAGAATTGAATTTCAAAGGAAAAAAGAAAACTATAAATCCTAAATTTTTAGTTGAATCTGTCCCAATAACCGAATTTCTTGGATTCCTCTTTCCTAAACCACCTAAAATAGTTTTGCAGGCTGCAAAAAATCTTAAGTGGAGGTCTCAGGTTTATTTATTTCTAACAATTGATAAGCAAAGTGTGATGAAAGATAACTGGGTTTATTTCCCAGATAAGCACATACCTTTTGGGAGGATTGCCGAGATGAAAAACTTTAGCAAGGATATGGCGCCCCAAGATAAAACTTCTTTATTTGTGGAGTATTTTGTTTTTGAAAACGATAAAACCTGGAACATGTCGAAAGAAGAAGTTTTCGAGATGACAATTAAAGAACTTGAAAAATTGGGTTTTGTTAAAAGAACAGAAGTAAGAAAATATTATCTTATCAAAAGAAAAAATGTTTATCCAGTGTATGATCTTAAATATCAAGGATACTTGGAAACTATAAAGTCATATTTAGATAGTTTTGAAAATTTGTTTTATGTTGGGAGGCCTGGAAGATTTAAATATAATAATCAAGACCATAGTCTTGAAATGGGGATTCTTGCTGCCAGAAGTATTCTTGAAGGGAAAAAATATGATTTTGAAAAGTCTGGCTCTGAAGCAGAATATTTTGAGAAAGGCCAGATTAAGGTTGGGGAGGATTCCGTCGAAAAAAAGGCATATAATTGGATGGTTCTTGAAGACAGGGGTGATTATAATGGCAGCAGGGGTTCTGGAAAATGAGATGTTTATTTGTTTTCAAGAGTGTTGAATGGATGGGGGTTGAATATCTTTCTTCTGCTTTAAAAAAAGCTGGGCACATCACTGATTTGGCGTTTGAATCTGGACTTGAAGGTACTTTCTATATTAAAACAAAGAAAAGCAATCATAAAAGTATATTCAAAAAAGTGGCAAAGTTTAAACCTGATTTGATTCTTTTTTCTTGTACCACTAATATCTATCCTTGGGTAAGGGAAGTTGCTAGTGGGATAAAAAAACGGTTCAACATACCAATTATTGTTGGAGGAATTCACCCAACAATAATACCTGAGAAAGTTATTGAGGACAAAAATATTGATATGGTGTGTGTTGGGGAGGGTGAAGGAGCAATAGTGGAGCTTGTAAATAAAATGGAATCTGGAAGAGAGTGTTATCATACTCGTAATATCTGGTTCAAAGTTGGAGATAAAATAATTAGGAATAAGGTTAGGCCTTTGATTAGTGACTTAGATAGTTTACCTTTTCCGGATAAAGACTTGTTCTATAAATACGGGTGTTTTACTGACCGAGTTTATATTATGGCTAATCGTGGATGCCCGTATAAGTGCACTTATTGTTTTAATCATCAATTCCAAAAGTTGTACAAAGGAACTAATTCTTGTTATCTTAGAACTAGAAGTATTGGTTCTGTAATAAAAGAGTTGAAGTTATACAAAAAAAAGTATCGTACGAAGAGCGTTCACTTTTATGATGATACTTTTATTCTTAATAAAACGTGGGTTTTAGATCTTTGTAAAAGATATAAAGAAGAAATTAATCTGCCATTTTATTGTTTAGTCAGAGCAAATCTTGTTGATGAAGACATAATCCGAGCTTTGAAAAACGCTGGCTGTACTTGTGTTGGTATGGGGATTGAAAGCGGAAACAGTGAGATAAGAAATAAGGTGCTAAAGAGGAATATGACTAATGATCAGATAATCCGTGCTTCTGAGATTATAAAGAAATACAAAATAAAACTTGTCACATTTAACATTTTCGGATTTCCTGATGAGACTCCTTTGCAAATGTTAGAAACCATGAACATTAATCTTAAGATATGCCCTGATTCGTTATTCACATACACTTTTTATCCTTTTTATGGAACTGACCTTATGGTGGAATCTCTTAAAAAAGGATATATTGACCAGGAAGTTATTGATAGGATAGTAGAAGGCACTGGAAACTATGCCTCTGAATCTTTGTTGAAACACCCACATAAGAATGAAGCATATAATATGAAGGTCATATTGCCTTTGCTGAACAAACTTCCGCGTAGAATGCATGGTCTTTTTTTGAAGGAATGGGTTTTTAAAAAACACTCCGATTCTTTGTTGAACGTCATAAAGGTTCTTTCAATTCCATTTTATTCCAGATGGGAGGCGGGACAGCGGTTTAAAGAACAGTTGTCTATGTTAAGAGTTCATTATTTAAAAAATGTCTCGTAGCTGATTGATATAAAACTTTATTAACCACCTCTTTTCTTATTTTCCATGATAGTTAAAATCCTCGGCGGAATAGACTTTGCAGCAGCGCTTGCCTTTTTGATGTTGATTTTTGGGATGGATGTTTTGCCGCAATATCTTCTTTTTTGTGCAGGGCTTTTATTTTTGAAAGGAATGTTCTTGTTTTTAGGGGATGTTTTGAGCGCGGTTGATATTTTTTCTGCAATTCTTTTGATATTGTCGGTGTCTTTCACTTTGCCTTCGATACTTCTTTGGATTCCTGCTTTTTTGTTGGTTGCTAAGGGCGTTGTTAGTTTTGTTTAGTTTTTCTTTTCCTCGCCCAGTTGAAGAAAAAGAATTCTCTCCTGTGGATTCTTCCCTTGTAGAGCATGTCAATTAAGTCAAGGAGTGAATGGAAAACCATGCCGACAAAAAGATAGAAAAATCCTATCCAGAAGAAACCTAAAACTCCGAGGAGGGCTTGGAATTCTATTGTGTGAAAAAAGTGAAAGTCGCCTTTTCTTTTGATGCCTCTTTTTATTTCTTTTATTTCTTTTAAACGTTCTTTTTCGTAATAATCAAAAGCGTTTTTCAGACTGAATTTTTTTGTTCTAAAAATAGCGATTGCATAATGATCAAAATCGATCAGAAAAGCAGCTGCGAAAATCAGAATCAGATAAAGTATTTTAATCTGCGGGATGAATATCCAAATCAGGGCTACCAAAATTATTCCGGACAGCGCGTGCCATTTAGGATACATTTATAGTTTAACAGAAAGGAGTATTTTAATCTTTGTTCTCTGTGATACTGTCCAATTAACGTCAGATTTATATAGTTTGATAGTTTAACCTCTCTGAAAGGAGGTTAATGCTATGAAAACAAAATGCCAATTTTGTAAGAAATTGTCTGCGGTAAAACAAGGTTA